>Ga0157362_1000354_pt1 | contig 15213 bp, 8 predicted proteins | sample AttlaeALBM3_FD_111480 | JGI IMG/M metagenome (GOLD analysis project Ga0157362, IMG submission 111480) | Fungus gardens microbial communities from leaf cutter ant in Ribeirão Preto, State of São Paulo, Brazil - Atta laevigata ALBM3 | ecosystem: Host-associated > Fungi > Mycelium > Unclassified ... | reverse complement strand
TAGTACCAACGAAATATTTATTAGATCGCATGCCGAACGGATATTATATATCGTGCCGTACTGTTTGAGAAATATAACCGCGTTGCATGAAGAGATGTTTGAATTAACGTGAGTCGAGTAACTCCGGTAATATTAACGACATCGTCATAGAACGTCTGGCTAGTGGCGTATTCATTCATGACGTGTATACAGCACTTTCTTATACATAATTCAGAAATGGAAACAAGGTCGGCCCTTTCGTGCAGAGTTTCAAATAGGGCGTTCCACTCGATTGATTATATAAGAGGTACTTATAAATCAGTCATACTGGACTAACACGAAGTGTTGGTAACTTCGTGCATCATGGATCCATGAACACACCTGAAATTCAAGGACGGAGTCGCAGTGAATGTTTTATTAAAAAATCGAACACTTACAATTAATTCTTGTTTTTCTGATACTGATGACAAGAATTATAAGTCATAAAAATCTTAGGAAACTTGCATTCAGAATAAATCATATTAGAACATGATGTCACAATCAATTAGGAAGGTCGTAGTTCTCAAAGCAAATAAATACACTATGTGGTCAATCGTAACTTAAATTCTTAAAAATGGAATTTGATCATCTCTAGCAGTCACTGATTATTGACTTATTATTATCATATGATGCACTGACTCGCTTACAACTCGCTCCTGATTTCTGATCTATTACTTACTGATCAGCTTATTGTAGAAAGAATCTTTTATTTATTAAAAAAGAAGAAAATAAAGAACTTCATTTTTTGTGCATTATGCGTTATACTTTATGCACGACTCTATACTTCCGCCTGAGAAACGAATAGTAAACAAACGAAAGCAACATGTAGAAAATAGAGTTGAAAAATATCAATTTCTACGATGTGATTAAATACAATATTCAGATATTTTTTTAAATAAAAATTATGCGAGTAAAAGTGATGCGTATCGTCGATATCAGCAAAGAGCTGCTCAAAGAGCGTGAAAATTCGAGCTGACGGGCTTTGCACTCAGGCGAACAGAATTGTAAAGCCCCCACGACCTCCGCGGTTCTGTATCCACAATATTTCCTAGTAAATAATTCAAAGGTTATTTCCAGCTGGTCCCGAGTAATTTTGAAGTAGTCACCGTGGCCCAGACTTCGTTTGTCGGTTTTGGTCCTGGATGACAGGTCCTGGAAAGGCGGATACAGCCGTGGGGACAGTTGCGAATAAACTGGCAGACTTTCTTAGAGGAAACGAACGCGTCGCAATTCGTCGGAACTCGTTGCAAGCGAGTCAGCAGCATGCGGATTAGCATTAGCGTGTGGTTGCTACGCTGCATGCGGACTGTCGCTGAGTGGACATTAGCTAGCCACGTTGTAAATGAGTCAACACCAGATCCGACAAGCCGTGAATTTCAAAAGGCTTGTTCGCGGCCGTTCAGATTTGCGCGTGGAGAATTTCCACGCGGCAAAGAGGATCGGGTTTGGCTGTAAAGACCGGCTACAAAGTGACCGCAAGGCGATCCCTATGGAACGCTTTAAATTAGGTTTCATAATTCCGAGGCACGAGAAAACGGGAACGTCGCAGGATGCACGTGCGCGGTATTAACCACTGCATTAATAATATATACGCAAATTACGAAGTTTCCTGTTGGCCGAGAAGAACGGAATAGTTAAGTGAAAATTAAACATTAAATTTACTAAATTAACTAATCATTAAATTATTTTTTGTGGGATAATTAAACATTCAATTAACTGCTTAAATTAACTGATCGTTAAATTATTTTTCATTCGTTGCGCGTATAATTGCACAATGAGAATTTTAAAAGATTAAAGTAATGAATATAAAAAATATCTTGTATTAATATAAACTTTTAATATTATACAGGATTTAATATTATACAGGATTTGTTCCATACAATATATGTAATTTATTCTATTTTTTTAATAGATTCGGATGTCAGATTTGTATAACAAATTGTAAACAGATTTAAATAAAATTGAACTTTTGTAGTTTAAAAAAAATAAGCTTCAAAAGATAATCTTCGAAATGATGTGCTTTTATGTGTTTTATGTTTACGTTGCATCACTCTGCATATTTTTCTATCGTATTTATTAAACTATACTTATAAAAGCGTTTTTTTTTTGCAGTATATACATAATCTGCAATCTTTATTTAGCCTTTCAACGTTTAAAATTCTTTGTGACAGTAGGACAAAGCCGTGATAATGGAAGGCATGGAAAAACACGATGACTATAATACGATCTTACTTATGACGTACTTCAAACGTGCGACACATATATTTTTCCTATTACTGTTTTTTTCCTTTTCCTTTATCTTTTCCTTTAAAATTCAAATTCTAGAGTAAAAATTCAAAGCGTGAATATATAATTGATATTCTTCTCAACTCTTTAGTTTTGCTAGTTCATTTAGCATAAGAAGAAAAAGATAGAAAGAAGGGAGAGGAAAAGAGAACGAGAGAGAGAGAGAGAGAGAGAGAGAGAGAGAGAGAGAGGAAAAAGTATTCATCAAGAATTTTTCAATAAAAAAAAGTATCTTCTCAATTTCTAAACTTCTCAATTATGTAAACACCTATGAAAGTAACTTAAAAATAAAAATAGCGACGATGTTCGAGAATGTCTTCGCGCGTTCATTAGCGACTCGGCGGCTGAAAACCTCACGGATGCTCCAATTATGTATACGCTTTAGAACGGGCACATATAAACGTATATTCGTGTGTATTTATTCTTGTTCGTGCCCGTTGCACAATGCTTTAATTGTTCCATACGGTCTTGCCAGCAATTTTCAGGCATGCTCGCCACAACGACCACGTACGGTTTTGTATCTAATCGGACCGTACGTAATTAATTATTCGTCGAGTCGTAATTAACGAGCCAACCCTTGAAACAAGTCGTAATTACTTTTGCTTTTACGGTTGTGACTTTCTTTCTTATTTCCATTATTTGATTTTGGCGAAATAATTTATATCTTTCACATTTGATCTTTCTTTACAATAACAATACTAAATATGACTGTTACTTAACTTATTAATGAAATAAGAAACTATCAAGTGTTGAATTTCGTTACTTGATATGTAACGTGTGGATAATTATCGTAGCGTATGTATATAAAGATAAATATATATTACGTATAAATAATTTAATATTGTGTAGATTTTCATTTTAGATTTAATTTTAAATATATTTCCTATGATCGTCGCGCGAGTTCTGCTCGTTATAATGTTGAATCGATAATTCATTATTATCGTATTTAACCGGAATAACTAAAGTTCATAACTGCGCCAATACCGAGGATTCAATTTTGCATTATGTGGCTCTCTTCCTCCTGGCTAAATACGCGGGTACCCAATAGAGTGTAGCCGTATAATTCAATTATCTCGTGTCTCTACAATTTTCTGCCACGAAACTAACGCAATCACGATCCTGTTCTCGAAATAATAATGGACTGTTATCGAAAGTATTGGGAATCAATGAATAAGAGCCGATATCGGGTTCCATTTTATTTTATGAAAATTTGGTACGGAGGATATTAAATTCTTCGTGCTTATCGGAATTTTAGTCTTTATTTTAACAGCTTTTAATGCTTATCGAAGAGGAAAGGCAATAATAAAAACCAATAAAATTATAATAACCTACATAAATTTCTTCTTTTCTTTTCTCGCGCCGGCCATCTCGTCTACCACAATAATTGACTTTACCTGTTCTTCGTTACCTTATAATAGAATTTTCTCTTTGGATTCATTCGCGCATTATGGCAAGCGTGAGATCTAACAGGAAATCGTGTCAGCTCGCGAGTAATTAATTCTCGTCGAAGGTTATACGTTCGATAATTAAAGTTCAGGAGTAAGTAATCTGCGAAACGTATACTCCTGATACATACACTTTCTTCTCGCGCCGACCGCTCGCGTACTTCACAGCGTGGATCTGCTTATTATCGAGAATCGAGATTAATGGAAGTTCGTTTCGGAGAACCTGCTACATATCTTCCCCGAGAGACGCCCAAGAAGCTTTCTCAACCGTGAAAATGCAACTGATCTCAACCGTTGAATTTTCCACCACAGCGTTCCGCGACACGATCGCGTAATGAAATTATCAAAGAGCTGATTTACTGCGCCTGGGACGTTGTCGATTGATTTAAAGTTACTGCATACTATAATATGCGACACTTGTGAAGCGCAAATCCTATATTTACAAATATTTTTGGCATATCGCGAAAATTGTAGCAGAAATGACATATGACCAATACGATTCAACGATTACGACGGGATAATAAATAATAAATTTAGAGCCATTGAATCCAAAAATGCATATTGATTCTGATCAGATAGCCTTTAACATCTCTATTTTTCAGAGTGGTGCAAGGGGGAGAGTCCATGGATTTATTTTTATGCTCAAAATGGAACTTGTCAATCAGATTATGGAATCCGCGTGGGAAAACGACGAGTTACGTGACACTGAATAAAACAAATCTTTGACCTGATAAAGTTCGTGATCCGAGTTACAGCAAGGGTGGATGATGGAAACTTGAGAACCGGGAAAGCCTCAAGAGACTGTCTTTTCGTCGATCGCAATTCTATTTGCGTACGCGCAGCAACCGAGGAACGAGATATAATTCCTACATATATAATACGAGAGTAATTACGTTTCTACAAATTCACAAGTATGTTCACGCATGTTATCTATCTATTGCATTACATGGAAAGAATGATTTTATCGAGATGTCTAAAAATTCAGCTAGATACAAATCTGATAACTTTGTTAGTCTATCAAAATTTGTGTACAAAACTTAAGCATGTTGCATAACATTTTGATATTCTGGCAATCAATTTGAGCGTCCTACAAAATTATTTTGACAGTCCAACAAAATTTATTTTCAGATCTACATCTAACTAAATTTTTAGATACTTCAGCTATTGTTTTTTCTGTATATTCCATCGAATTTGTACAATTCTGTTGATAGGAACTCAACTCAATTTTATAAAATTTAACAAAAAACAACTACTTGTTTTTACATATATATATATATATATATAAAAGCTTAAGCGTTTCCACGAAATTTTCAACGATTACAAAGTGGATTTGGATACGTAAAATGAGTATAGCACAAAATATGACATACTTGCGCTGTCAGGAAAGACTTTACATTTAGGCAACAATTTTATACATCAAGCAATTTTACAGTAACACCAGTGATTTTTTTCTGTGCCATATGTTTATTTAGAGAAATGCATTCACCATGCAATTTAAAATACACAAGTACACTACTCATAAAAATACTAAAGCCAGGGTACTCTCATATTCTAAATGAATCTATTACGTTACACGCGCGCAGAGAGAGAGCTCCGTTTTTATACATTTTGCGTAAATCTGGAAGGTAATATCCATTCACTATGGGATAATGAAGTACGGCAAAAAATTAATTGAGACAAATAAACGCGAGACTACCGCGAGATGCAATCTGAGCGCGCTAATAAACATCCTCCGCCTGTAGTCTCCCCAAGGGAAACCACTCTGGAGGTTTTTCCTCTGTACACGGGTTGTCTCACTAATAGCGTGTACTTTAATAACAAATTCCTTAACGATGATAAAGTCAATTTACTTTCAAAAATTTAAAAAGAAATTATCATAGAGATTTAATAACCTTCATTAAAATATCGTAAATCTATCTATGAATTTTTCCATCTTATTCTTCTGTGAAACAATAAAATATAATGTTTCTTGTGAAAACTTTTTGTTATTTCTACTCTATTCATGTTATTCTTTTTCAATCAATGATGACCGATCATCTTGAAACGAAAGATCTCCGATGTAAAGGAAAATCTTTTCGTAGCGGGAGACAGTAGTTTTGGATCGAAAGAGATCTCTTCCGGAAATTCGATCGGATTTATCTGACGAATTACTTCCGGTGCACTTGACTGAAGAGTTAGCCCGGTGGCGAGTATTCGGATTCTGCTTTGCCGCTAGAATCGCGCTGAAATTTCAAGCAGCAGAATGGATGCTTAAGAAAAGAAGGAGGAGGCAAAGAGGACTATCTACAAGCACTTACTGACGTTTACTCGCAAAGTCCCTCTAGAAGCGGACATCATCGTTGAATTCTGCTCGCTGACTATCCGACGAAATTAAGCTTTGAAATTGCAATGTTCACGAGCATCGCGAAGCCTGTTTCAGCTTTTACCCGCGAAGAACTTCAAGTGCTTTTCATGTATCTACCTGTTCTTCCTCACCGTCGGATCCATTTATCTGCCTATTCGTTCGAGGCGAGTTTAGCCATAACGAGTGTCTGCACGTTAAAAACTTACACGCAATTTCGACCTTCCACATCGCGATTTGACCGATAAAAAGCTTCGAAACCACATTAACACGCCATGCATGCGATGTACGACTTCGTAGTACGGCGAACGATGTGGTTTCGAGTTCATTCGACGCCAATGGAGTTGGGTATTTCGTGAATTCGATTAGTGAGATAAATAGCGCAGGCAACGTCCCAAACAAGAATTGTTGGGAAGCAACATGAAAATTTTAGCTATATAATAAAATAAGATAAAATTATATACAATATTATATACAATAATAAAAGATAAAATTATCAAATTAAAATTTTCTTTCAAATTTTCATTTCTACGAATTATTTTATATTTTTATATGATATCAGTCTCTAAAAGTAGCTCATGAATATATATATCGATTTTTTATATAGAAGAACAAAACTACATAAACGGAAGTGGCCGATCACACTATTCGCCCTTTGGCTCGACTTTACACTTCTAAGCAAGATTTGAATTTGTAATTGTGCAAACCAAAATTATATGAAAATTATTATTTCCGCTTAATTCTGCTGCAGCAATAACGTCGAACATCACATCGATCCATTCGGTTAAAATTAAACTGAGAAACTATTCAGCCGATACCAAAGTTACGCGAGATCGTTCAATTTTACCACAGCAGAAGTTTTCATGGATCCTCTGAATTTCGTTTGCCGCTCTTTGTCATAGGAGGCGTTAAAATGCAATGAATTCCACGATTAAAACTAGCAAGTGGTACCTCCAGAGGTTTCTTTGAAATTCTATTACTTGTTAGCTATCATAGAACTAAAACTTTTTATTTAATTACATAGATTTAATTTATGCAAAAGCTTAAAAATATGATATGCATTTCATGAAAATAAATAGAACAAATATTGTAGAAGCAGTATAACTGTAACATTAATATCATTAAATACTAAAATTAATATTATTAAATATTAACTTCAGTATTATTAAATAATATTAATATTCTTAATATGTTTGATAGAGATACATAATTTGACATGCATTATAAATTATTACACTATTAAACAAGCGGCGATTATTTTAATATTTTATAAAACGCTGTTCATAATTTTACGCCCGAAGTGATTACACAAGCTTCAACACACTATCTAGTTTGCTATTTCGATAAAATCAATAGCGCCTATAAGAAAGAAAGTGACGTGCACTGTAAGTTATCCCACGCTCAACAGGTTTTAGTTTCGATTTATACGCCTCCCTATCCCTTTTTGTCTTCATTTTATCGCAACATGATGCAAGTAAAACTTTTACAGTACTTCCGATGTTTGACCTGTCTATCTCAGATTTATTAACTAAACTTTTGTATTCTTACCAAGAAATTATATTTATATAATTCAATAGAAAAGGAGGACGATATTTTTAAATATCGATAAACTATGCATCTAAATAAAACATACATTCTAAAAATACTTATTACTATTATTCTAAGAGTTATTAAATTGAAATGTGCACATTGGAATATAAATACATACACCATATTTTCCATTTATGGTGAACTATTCGTGTTAATATATTTATCAAATGTATAAAAAAAATCAACATTAATTGTTCATATTTTGATCGCGAACACGATATAACGCTATCGTATTGCGGCAGTTTACTCGAACAATAAGGTTTACCGTTACAGTATTGTTGCGTTACAACGTGATTACATTACAATATCATATCAAAAAACAGATGTCTTTTCGTACAAGTAGATAAATGTAAGATAAACGCGATTACACTTACATCCAACGTGGGAAAAAAAAGAAACATTTTTTCGCACTATAAAGGACTCATTTTACCGTCGCTTATGTAACTTCTCGTTCCGTCCGACTACGCTTACATTATCATGAAATTACAAAGCCATGTGGTCATTACGTTCAAGATGCTTTCACGAGCAATTAAAAAAAAATCCCCTTAATTTCAACGGTTCCGGAAAAACTTTGGTGCAGCCACATTTCTCAAGAACCACTCCTCCGCGACGTAACGCAATTCAAACAGAGTGAGAGAGAAAGGCAGAGATAAGTAAAAGAGGGAAAAAGAATAAAAAGCATGCTTCTTCGCGGTGGCTGTAATACCGTCAGATTACAACGCCAGAGATGTCAGACAGCCACGGTAAACGAAATCTCGGGAGCGAACGCCCTATTTTCCGGTATAGTGGTGCGCCGTCTGCTCTGTTTTCACTTCCCTCCTTTCTAGAATCATCCTCTTCGAGCCATGACTGCTCCCGATAAAAGCCGAGATGCCGATATATCTCCACCGTATCTCTTCCTCGCGTTGAAACGCGGAATTAGAGATGAGTGTTCATGTCGATAATTTTCGAAATTTCCTTGCCTGTCGCCATCAGAGGGGCTCGTGGCTATTCATTAACTCCATGAGATTCAAAAGCTGTCTCATTATTTTCAGAAACGGCGATGATAGTTTGGCGATAGAACAATACCGAGTCAATTAGGGGAGGATAATTTGGAGGACACCGCAGACTAATACTTATAACAGGATGCGCCGATGCTTCATTACATTTCAATATTAATAGGATCGGAAAACCAATTATGTAGTAATACGTATAAACAATATAAATGTCAATAAACCTTGTCACTATTTAAATTGAAATATCGTATTAATATAAACGCATTAGAAATTAACGTATTGGAAATGCGAGAGGATATAGATAGATCAGATTGCTGTAAATGCAGGTGATTTTTTTTTTTTTTACGATATCGATATCTTTTTTTTTTTCATTTTTTGATATGTTTTTTTATATATAAGGATAAAGAGAATATTTAGAGATAAAATTAGAATTGAGAGATTAATATGTGACGAGAGATTTTAAAGCATTACAACCCTTATAAAAATCAATAAAGGAATGTGTGTTAATCACATTTCAATAAATGCGATTAATACATATTCCTATGTATATATCAATATTTTTATCTTCTTAGAAAATTGTAAAACAAATTTCAATGTAATAGGAACACGAACGTGACCTCTGTTTATTAAACGATAATTAAGACTTAAGGTACATTCCTAATTATATCACACTATTATGTACGTCACCATGTAATACTAATCAAGCCAAGAACTAATTAAATCTCATAAGCTTCCTTCGAAGCTAATCTTTCAAAGCACTGCGATCGGGCAATTCGCTCTTCAACGCTCTTCAAGCCAATCGTCTTCTCTTACTTTCATCCTCTTCACTCTCTTTTCAGCGGCTTATCCCTTTTCAGGGACATACCGCAGAAAACGAAAAGAAAAGAAGGATCGCTCAGATATATCGTTATAGCAGGGTCTCGGTGGAAAAAGGGCTTTCTAAAAAGAACTCTGGGCCAACTCCAAGCGTTTAACTTGACGACGACCGCGATTGCCATCCTCGAGATCGCTCGCAATTAGGTTCGCGGTATTTAAAAGCGTTTGAGACTTTAGGACAAAGTTCTCTCTTTCCCACTTTCGCGCGCCATCACGCCAAAGGATGTCCTTAATATCAAAAGTTGGCTCGTCCACGACGCGCGCCGTAAAAGTCCGAAGCTTTTACGATACCCCTCTCAGATTGAGATTCCACTGTAAATCAGATTAGCCTTTTACGAGGTTCACTTCCGCGCGATTCCCATCGATTTTCCGAGATCGTAAACGGTGCGGCGCGCGTCTAACAATGCCGCTGCAAAATTGATATTCTTCTATCGCGGAAAGTTGGACGAAGCAGGAGGAGTGGAAGAGCGAAGGAGCATTCAACTGCCGGTAAAATGCGAACGACAGTAAATCACTCGCCGTACTTGCCGGTATATTCGATGTAATTAAACATATGATGATAGACGAAGAGATGTAAAGAAGATCTACACTCAAAGAAGTGATCTTACAGTTATAGCGAAAATTATCTAAGTACGAAAAATTAGCTAAAATAGATTCTAGCAAGTATTGCGATATTGCATCTAATCAGATGACAGAGATAAAATTTAGATTTGTGCTACAAATTCTATGAGTATGATACATATATAATTTTATTTTAATATATAATTTTCTATCAAAAAACAGCGATAATTCTAGCTAGAGCAGCAAAATATTTTTTTGCATGTATGATGAAAGATTTATGAAATATTGCTATATATCGATGATCACTCGATCAAGAACTATAATATCAATAGCTATAACCACTGTTCTACCAGCAGTGTAATGAACAATATTTCTATGTAATAACAATATCGAAATTCAAAACTCGAAAAGATGTGTGAACATAATATTGTATTTTATTCGCTGGAGCATTTTCGCTTTTCGTATAAAATGATGAATATATATTGTAATTCCGGGATAAATATATCACGTAGAAAAAAAACAGAGTTTTACATGTTTTCATGTCACAGCTTGTAACTATAGAACAGTAAGATCATGCCAAAACATTTTATCGGAACATCTGTTTCAGTATAGTATGTAATCCCTGTATTTCTAGAACAAATATCTCGTTCGACAACGAAACTTTTTTTAAAAATTGCGTTCAAAGAATAAAAATTTCTCTTATTGTTTATTTTATTTTTTTTTTGTATAATGTAATTTGTAATGCGTATTCCTTGTTTGAATTAGCTCAGATTTAAGATTAAGATTAAATTTCTAGAGAGTTATAGAGGTGAATATATGATAAACACGCGACGACACGAAGAGACTTAACTCCTTACTCGCGAATTCGATTCACCAAGCTGTAAGTTTATAAACCATTATCGAAACTAGTATTTCCTCCTGTCTCATTTCTCAACTCGGAGCACAACTTGAGACTCATTGTGTGCCAAACGAATAAGCCTTTCTCTCTTCGAGCTTGACTCGATCCATACAAGCCATCGTTACGTTAATAATGAATTACTTATATCCCGAGCTGCGGCAGTTTCGGAATTTCCGACGAATTTCTTTGTCTCGCAGCGCGAAATACATGATAATAACGTGGCAATGTGAATTAAGTTATGCACCAACGGATAAAATATGCAACTGCGCGATTTGATATTCCCAGTAAAGAATCGGTGGTACTTTTTCACTTCCGGAAGAATATGCCACAACTTTTGCAATACAGTACAGTAAAAAAAATATACCAGAGTTAAAATACGACAGCTACTATCTGCGCATATTACGCACACATATGGCGAGTTACTAAAAAATAGATGATAAAAGAAGATTAAAAAATAGAAATGTAAAAAAGCCTAAAAAGAAAAAAAATTAATAATTTTCATATGAATGTTCGTGAAAATGAATATGCAAAATATCCGGATAATATTGACAGAATTTCTTATTGATTCAATTTGAAGTTGATCTTTCTAGCAAAAATACTCTTCCATAAATAATTTTTATATTAAACACTAGTGAATAATATTACACTTTATGAACGGTAGATAAATAAAAAAATGTTATTCTTCTGATTTGATTTAAAATAAGATTTAATTTCATTTGCATATTGTTTAATATTAAAATATTATATATTTAAATTAATTTTAAAACATTAACAATGTATAAAAACAGATAGAATTAAAAAAAAATTAATTTGTTTCACAGAAAAATGGAATATTAATCATAAGTATATCTCATATTAAAAATGAAATGTCATTCATTTTTAATTTCTTAGAGAAAGATTTAAGAAAAATTCAAGAAATAGGAAATAATTGAAAATACCAGAAGAGAGATTTACATATTAAAAGTCATGTGTATTAAATAATATAAATATACATTCAATAGTTAGGCACTTAAAAGTCAAAACCAGATGGAGAGAATTTACAAATTCCGCTCTTTACATCGTTCCAATTGCAGCATGCGAAATTTCTCCGTTCGCAAGAATGCACCGCATTCACTTGGATGCGCGACGTTACAGTAACAATGAATTATGCACTTAAATCCGCCTTGCGGCACGTGACGTAGAGATTTGCCGGAATTGTTATAGGTAGTTGTGCGGGTGAGCGTTCGCACAGCCCGAAAATTGTTAGTTTATATATTCAACGTACACACATACATACATGTGTATCCATTCCGTCGACAAGAGAGAGCTACGGTTGGACTTAAGTACGTTTTTCTTTTTCACCTGACCTAAATCGCCAACGAAGTTCCCTACACTCGTGAGCGGATTAGTGCATCGTGCAAACATCGCGAGGAAAATGTTTGGAAAGGAATGAAAGTTATCAAATCGTAAATTAAGAACGTAACTGCCGTCGAAAATAATCTAAAGATCGAATGTAAATATTCTATATCTCAAGGATGCATTGACGTATCCAGAAATTTATCAAAGAGATGCGGCCATCGCCGCAAGTGACATTTTTTTTATAAAGTCAAATGTTTCATAAAGAAAATTGAATTATTATGTAAATTATTACATTGAAAAAGTATTATTTAAATGTATAATTCATAAAACGTTTTATTTAAAATTATTAACATAAGTTATATATACAGTATATTAACATAAAAGAATAATATAATGGAATATATGTTTTTATCTTAGATCAAGTATCTTAGATTAAAAAATATTTTTGGAATATCAAAATAGTGATTAAAAATTGTAGAAATATTAAAAATATATATAACATATTTTTTTTACTAAAAATATTTTGAAGAAACGAAAGATTCTAAGGCAAATCTCCATATTGCCTCCGTAAATCCGCTAGTACAAGGATGTTTTTATAGAGCATGGGTGTCTGCCTGTAGTTTCATTGAATACATAGCATTGAATAGTTCTTGCAAAGTAAGCACAAAATTATACCGACGTGCTGTATTTTCATGCGCATTTTCACGTAAGTTTCTCTTCGGAATCGTGTCGTTTCCCATGCGATAAGAAAGCTCGATCGCAAAAGAGAACGGCCATCGTCAGCGTGTCTCTGTGAGAAAAGATGCGAATGAGGGAAATATTCTTGAGTATCTTGCCCTATTCGCTAAAAGAGTAAAACAGTCCTAACAGTTAAGTGTCGCTTTTGTTCGTCATCCGGAAAGTCATTTTCCGTCGAAACGATATGGCGTGATGAATTCCATGTATTCGAAATCAATCGATACTTCGCCCCGAACTCTCGAAAGTTATACAAAAGCGAGTATCAAGAGAAAGAGAATTGATGAAACTCGAGGAAAACGAAGCTTCAGAAGCGAGATGTGATTGTTATTTGTTTTAACTTCGACATATCCGTCGCAAAATCGACGCGACGTATCTTCGCAAGATTTGCTTTGAACGACGAAATGGTACTCAAATACGCAAATGCATCTTGACATTTCAAAAAATTTTCCGCGCAATAACGAATACTTTAGCACTCTTCCACGATTTTATTTTACAATCATTTTACGCTTGTTAAAATTTATTCAAATTTACGGATTTGGAATGTCGTTTGGCAAATGCGGCGTAATAAATTTAAGCATAAAGCGCAGCTAATTAACGCGAACCATGTACGCACTGGATGGCGTTCAGCGAATTTAACTAAAATTTATTTAAAGAATTACCACGTGACAGAGTAATATTTCATTTAATTTCTCGCGGTACGCACAGCGACACATGCTCAAGTCTTTAACCCACCACCCAGGTTGATTTACAAACGACTAACTCCCTGAATTATGTCACCCCTCGCTAATGAACCCGCCATCTTTTACGAGCTCCGCCACCTCTCGCAACCGGGGACAAATCTCTTCCGAGCAGGATGCTACTCGAAAACGTATCCGCCGTTGCACGATGCGTCGTAAACGCATTAACGTGCGACTTAAGATTTACATTGCAAGTTTTTCGAGGCAAGCCGACAGATGAGAAACGCACGTAATCATGGAAGTTAAGAACATTTGAGATACCATACATTAAAATGTGACATATAAGAAAAATGCGCAATTCGGTAAAAAGTTTAGCGCAAATTGTACATGTGGAATTGCCGAAGTTGTGAGAGTCATCATTTCATGGTCGTAAAAAAATTTAACTGTGGAAAAAATGCTGAGAGAATGATACAGTTGGAATAGAGTTCGCTGATTGAAATGCAAAGAGATAAAAAATTCGATGCCAAAAACTTTCTCGCATAAAAAGTTAAAGGATTTTATTCCCGTAATGGTTAATAAAATGCCGTATATAAAATTTAAATTTAATGTTCTATAATTAAAAAAATTCACCATATGTAGGTTAAATACTCTCTTTCAGAGCGTTAACCAACATATCTAAATACCTGAGGTAAATTCCGGCAAAAGGAGAAGCAGTATCTCATATTTTGATAGATCTTGATGGCTTCTTGACAGTGAAATGTAATCGTTGAATATCGAAAGAATTATCGACAGAGAGAGAGAGAGAGATATATTTAATATTTTACGACAAATATCCTGCATTATAGATTCCTATTCTTAAAGCAACTCGTTCTTTCGAATTTCGCTTCCTCGTTGCCACGACTACGTTATTTGTTACATTGCCGTGCTATTTCACCCTTTTAGCGTGCGACATATGCATCCTTTCCTCTCTCAACCTTTTCGCCGCGCGATTATCTGTTCGATTTTCTCGGCCGAAAGTTTTTTCCAAGCTGTCCTCTCGATACTGCCCGCTTTTACTTGAATGCGCGTCCTTTGTATACTATTATTTTTATTTTATCGACGAACGTACGCTTCAATCCGCGCGTGTTATTCGCCTCCTGGCGTTCCCTTCGGCCCACCCTTACTTTTTCGAAAACCAGCGGCGAGTTTTGCCTCGCGCGAAAAGCCTCGGCGAAGAGGATTGAGAGGTCAGAGCTACTGGACAAAAGGGAGAACAGACTGAAAAAGCCAAACTTCTGCTGTTGTAAAACACTTGCGCAGCGTTTCGTACAAGATCCATGGTTCTGTTGCTCTTTACAACTTGCGTTTCCAACACGCTTCAATAGTCACTCGAAAGATTAACGGCAGCGCAAATATAGGTGCAATTATTTCATGTCTTAAGAAATGTTATATATAGTTACAAGCGATTGCC
>Ga0157362_1000353_pt1 | contig 15213 bp, 12 predicted proteins | sample AttlaeALBM3_FD_111480 | JGI IMG/M metagenome (GOLD analysis project Ga0157362, IMG submission 111480) | Fungus gardens microbial communities from leaf cutter ant in Ribeirão Preto, State of São Paulo, Brazil - Atta laevigata ALBM3 | ecosystem: Host-associated > Fungi > Mycelium > Unclassified ... | reverse complement strand
CCCCCGAGGCGACGCTCATCCAGGCGAGGTGGAAGGCCGAGGCTGCCGATGCGCAGGCGTTCTCGACATTGAACAAGGGGACGCCAAGAACGCCCGTGTGGCAAAGCGCCGCCTGCCCCCGGATCATCTCCTGCCCGGTCAGGAGGCCACCGGCGGCGTTGGCGAAAAAGACCCGCTGGACGTCGGCAGGCGCCAACTCGGCCTCCCGCAACGCCCGCCCCAGCGCCGCCTCCGCCAGGCTGCGCAGCGACGCCTCCGGGCGCATCCCGAAGGGGGTCATGCCGACGCCGCTCACGATCACCTCGCGCATGCGGGCTCCCGGCGGTTACATCTCAGACGGGCATGCACTGCTAGGGACGAACTCGCCGAGCTTGTCGCGCGGGCCGCCGGGTCGCCAATGGAGGAACGGCACACTCTCCGAGCGCGTTGTTGGCAGCGTTCTCCATGGCCTTTTTCTTCGTGCAGGGCAAGAGTCTGGCCTTGAATCCGCAGCAGCGAATGGAGACGAGCCAGCATGACGATGACGTTGCCCGACAAGCAGAAGACACCGGCCCCCGTCACCGGCGAAGAGCATCACCAGCTGGTGGAGGCGTTCGAGCGCACGCCGAGCCTGTTCAAGCTGCTCTCGAGCGTCCGCACTCGGCGGATGGGCAAGGGATTCACCATCGAGACCGGGGTGGAGGAGATCCACCCGGTGACGGGCCGGCCTCAGCTGATGGCCAAGGGCCCGTGCGAGTTCGTGTCCCGCCACGAGCCGCAGGCGCTGAGCGAAGTCGAGGAAGCTCTCATCCTGTGGGCGATGGGCGGGCCCAACGGCACCATTGCCATGGACCTGCCGACCCAGGCGGACGTGGCCACGTTCCTGTGTGTCGCCGGCCGCACGATCCCCGGCCCCTGCAACGACTCACAGGTCCACTTCTTCGTCGTCAACGACTCCGGCGTCTACTTCTGGTATCCGACGCGGGCCCGGGACAAGCCGGTCGAGATCGAGACCGAGGAGGACTACGACAAGGTCCTCAAATGGTATCGCAGCGGCCTGGTCCAGCTCAGCGACCGCCGGGGGGACTTCGACCTCAGCTGGGGCGTCCCCAACCAGCTGATGGGCGCGTGGCAATGGAACTTCAACAAGCCCGGGACATCGGTCATCATCCCCGTGGCCGAGCATGCCCTCGAACAGGTCAACCTGCTGCTCACCTTCTACGAGTGGAACGGCTGGTACTTCGTCGACGACGACGGCGAGCCGCACGTGGGCGCCGACTTCCTTCGTGACCACCCGCAGCTGACCCTGCCGTACCCGCTGGCCATGTACGAGGAGTTCATGCTCCACATCGACGACTACGTCGTCGGATACGCCCTGAGCCAGGGACGGTTGGCCGCCGAGGCCCTCGGCATCGGCGCCTACGTTTTCTGCGGGTTCTCCGAGAACCTGATGCTCGGCGCCCTGCCCGAGATCGGCAGGGGACTTGGCTTCCACTACAACGACCTCCCCGACGGGCGCCGCTTCCCACAGGGGCTTCCGGGCATCTTCGAGGGATATGGCATGCCGGCGCCGTGGTGGGACTCCGTCGATCACCTCGTCGACACGGTGGTCAACTTCCGCTACAACTCCGACGGCGTCTTCTTCGGCGAGGGCAGCGGCTCGGGCTCGAGTATGGACGCGGCCCCGTACAACGCCGAGACCCTAAAGGAGATCCGCAAGAACGATCGCCTCGTCTACCAGCCATGGGCCATCGAGGCGGCCAAGCGTGACATCAAGCACTGCCTGAACAAATACGGCCGCTACCCGGTGCACTACGCCCCCATGCAGTGCAACCACATCATCCAGCTGCAGCACGTCGACACCGACTACTACGACAAGTACCACGTCCCCGGCTACATGAACGAACGAATCCGGAAGCACGACGAGACCTGGCACAACCACCGGTGATCAGGACCGTCTCGGTCCGGATCCCGGCCTCCATGGCCTGCCTGTGCGACGGCGCGAAGGTGCTCGAGGCGGAAGGGTCGACCGTCGCGGAGGTGATGGTCGACCTCCGCCGACGCTATCCCGCGGTCGGTCGGCGCCTTTGCGACGAGGTCGGGACGCCCAGCGCGTTCATCCAGGTCTACCTGGAGGACGAGGTCGAAATAAGACAGCTGCAAGGTCCACAGACGCCTGTCGAAAGCGTCCTGACGCTTCATGTCCTCGCCGGCGCTGCCGGCGGCTGAGTGAAGACCAGCTCGAGGAGAACGACGATGACCGTGGCAGTTCGGGTTCCGTACGGCTTGAAGTGGTCCACCGGAGGGCACGAGGTCGTAACCGCCGAGGGGTCGACGCTGGGCGAGGTGTGGGACGACCTGCACGCCGCCTACCCCGAGTTGATGTGCCGGCTGAGCTTGGAGCAGGGCCCGCCCAGCTTCTGGGTCAGGGTCACAGTCGACGGCCGGCCGGCCGAACACCCGGTGCGGTTGGAGAGACCGCTGGCGGACGGCTCGGGCTTGGAGATTCACGTGCTGCCCGGCAGCGGTGCTGCCACCGGGGTCTCGTCCGGAAAACGCAAGCCCGGCTGCGGCACGAACCGCGGCTAGCGCTCTCACTCTGAGCCGGTAGGCCCGATTCTTCAGTGCCACGACGCATCACCTAGTGGAAGGAAGGGTGGACATGCACCCAAGACGAACTCCTCGAAGATTGATCGGAGTTCTCGCGGCGGCGCTCGTCCTGGCGGGCTGCGGCAGCAGTTCCAATTCGTCCCAGGCGACTCAAGCCAGCCAACCGGTTGCGGCGGCGCCGGACAACGGGTCCGCGACCGCGCCCGCTGCGGCCGCGCCGGCGGCCCCAGCCGGCGCATCCGCGGTGCAATCGGCGGCCGGGGCCGCACCTGCCGCCATAGGCTCCGCCGGCGGGAAACAGTCCAAGCCCAATGCCACCGACGCGAAGAAGTCCGATCCCAAAGCCTCCGGTACGGAGAAAACCCAAGCGGGCACGGCAGGAACTGCCAATGCCAAACCCGCAGCCGGTGCGCCGAGCCAGGCCGCCGGGAAAGCCGCTCCGCTGACGGGGAGCAGAACCGCGACGGACGTCGGCGTCTTCCCCGACTCGATCAAGGTCGGGCATATCGGGATCTACTCCGGCCCGGTGCACGGTGTGGGCCAGGACATCGGCTGGGCCGGGCAGGCAGTCCTGCGCTGGTACAACGACAACGGCGGCATCAACGGCCGCAAACTCGACGTGCAGGTTCGGGACGACGCGTGGGACGGGATCAAGGGCATGGCCGCCGCCCACGACCTCGTGGAGCGGGAGAAGGTCTTCGGGTTCTGCTGCATCCAGACGATCCCCACCAACGATCTCCTGGGTCCGTATGTCGACAAGTTGGGGATCCCGAACGTCGGTGGTGACGGTTGGGGCGAGGCTCAGTACGGGCATCAGTGGGCGTGGCCGACCGGCGGCAGCGGCACCGTCGACGCGCTGGTCGAGGCGCAGTACGCGGTCAAGAGCATGGGCGTGAAGACGGCGTCGGTCTTCTATTACGACAGCGCCGCCGGCCGGGATTTCCGCGACCAGTTCACCAAGGTGTTCGAAGGCCTGGGCGGCAAGGTGGTCTTCTCCCAGGCCGGCACGTTCGACGACCCGTCGACGTCCACCTACGTCGCCCGTTCCCGAACCGCCAACGTCGACATGTCGATCTTCTGGGGTGAGCCGGGCCTGTGGGTGAAGATGGTCCGGGAGGCTGCAATTCAGGCCTACAAGCCCCCGAAGGGCTTCTGGGCGTGCGCCTGCGTGTACTTCGACCAGACCCCCGGCCTGGCCGGTCCCTGGGCCGAGGGCAGCATCGCCACGGTCGACTGGGTACCCAACGAGATCGCCGAGCACGACCCCAAGCAGGCTCCCGGCTGGGCCGAGTACAAGCAGATCCTGACCCGCTACTACCCGCAGATCAGACACTCCAACTGGACCCGGGCCGGGTACGTGGGGGCTCGTCTGTTCGGTGACACCCTGAAGAAGCTGGGCTTGAACGTCACCCGACAAGGGTTGAAGGACGCGCTGGACAAGGTGACTTCGTTCGACCTCGGATTGGGCCCGACCCTCAATACCTGGCAACCCAGCCATCGAGCAGTCCACAACGTGTACCTGCTGAAGCTGGTGAAGGACCCGAACGCTCCGAAGGAAGGCGGGGGCATGCGTTTCGTCTACCTCGCCGGACCTTTCAAGGACACGTTCCACCAACCCAACACACGTAACTGATCCCCAATCAGATAGCGCGCGGCGGGAGAGCTGCTCCCGTTCCCCGCCGCGCGCAGTTCCCCTATCCCATTTGGCCGCCTTCCTGAGCCCGAAAGGAGCTGACCATCCCATGGCCCATCTCCTGCAGACTGTCGTCATCGGCCTCATTTACGGTTCGTTGTACGGCTTCATCGCGATCGGCATGGTGCTCGTCTATCGCACGACCGGGGTTCTCAACGTCGCCCACGGCGGAGTCGGAATCCTCTGCGCCTACGTCGCCCGGGAACTCTTCTTCTTCCGCGGCTGGCCCTATTACCCCTCGTTGCTGGTTGCGATCGCATTCGGGTGCGTGCTGGGTCTGCTCTTCGAACGCCTGGTTATCCGTCCGCTGGACGGCAAGCCGCTACTCCAGACCGCCTCGACGTTGGCGGCGTACGTGCTGTTGACCGGCATCACCGCCGTGCCGCAGCACTGGGTCGACCAGCCCTTCCAGTCCGTCATAACCCCGCTGACCGACCGCCGGGTCAAGATCCCCGGCACCGATGGTTACGAGGTGAACGGTGACCAGATACTGCTCGTGGTCGCCCTGGTGGTATTCCTGGCTGCCTTGTCGGTGCTGTTGAAGCGGACCCGCCTCGGCCTTTCGATGCGGGCGGTCTCCGACGACCCGTTGGCCGCCGGGTTGATGGGTATCCATCCCAACCGGGTCCGGACGTTCGTGTGGATCCTGGCGTTCGGGTTGTCGGCGTTGACGACACTGCTCGTGGTTCCCATCACGCTGCTGGAGAGCACGACGTTGAGTCTGCTCACCCTCAAGGCGCTGACCGTCGCCTTCCTCGGAAGCCTGGTCTCCCTGCCGCTCACGGTGGCAGCGGCGCTCGTCCTCGGAGTTCTCGAGAGCTACAGCGACATCTATGTCGCGTCCTGGCCCGAGCTCAAGCCCGCGTGGCCGTTCGCGCTCATGTTGGCGCTGCTCCTGTACAAATTCGCCCGCGGCCGCAAATCGGTGCTCGACGACCAACCTTCGGTGGCAACAGCATGAACCCCACAATCGACACCAGCTTCGAAAGCGCAATTTCCGATAATGCGGCCGGCAGGCATGCCGGCCGGGCGCGCCGCCGGCTCTGGCTCCCGGCACCAGCTCTGCCGACGAGAAGACGGGTTCTGCTCACTCCGCGCGCGAAGCTCGTCAAGGCGATCGGTGCCGTTGTGCTGATCAGCGCGGCGCTCATCGGACCGAGAGGCCTGACGTTCGCCGGGCCGATGCTCGCTTTCAACACCGGCCTGACCGTCTCGATTCTCGTGCTCGCAATCGGCGTGATGGCCTGGATCGGCGAGGTCTCGATGGCAGTCGTCTCCCAAATGGGGTTCGGGCTGCTCGCGATGAGCTGGTTGCAGCACCACGACCCGCTGCACCTTCCCCTGGTCGTGCAGATCCTGTTGGTCGCACTCTGGTCCATCCCGATCTCGTTGCTCCTCGGCGTGTTCGCGCTGCGGCTTCGGGGGGTGAACTTCGTCATCGCCTCGCTCGCATTCGCGCAACTGGCCCAGAAGTCGATCTTCACCCCCAAGCTCGGGGCGGAATCCGACCAGGGGGGCGTAGCGCGCCCGGGTTCGCTCAGCACCGACATGCGGATGTACTACTTCATTGCCGCGTCGATCGTCGTGATGATGGCGATCTGTTATCTCGTGCAACGTTCGCGGATCGGCCTCGCGCTGACTGCGATGCGGGACTCGGAGACGGCGTTCTGGGTTCTCGGCCACTCCCCGGCTGCGTACAAGCTCGGGATCGTCTGCCTGTCCGGGGCGATCGCAACGGTCGGTGGCGCCTACTACGGTCTCCTGCAAGGACAGGTGCCCGCGATCTATCTGTCCCCGACCCTGGCCCTGGTGTATTTCGGTTTCGCCGTCGCCGGCGGTATGGGATCGGTCGGAGGCGCCATCGGCGCCGGGTTGTTTTTCGGGGCCCTGCCTAAATATCTGGAGACATATTCCGGAGGCACTCTGGTCAAGTACGACTTCCTTTTCTTTGGCCTGGTCGCGCTGCTGATCATTGTGAAGGTTCCCGGTGGGCTGGCCGGCCTGGCCGCCCGTGGGTGGCGACGGTTGGAGGGCCGCACGGCATGAGCAGACCAACGCTCATAAAGGATTCCCCGGCGGACATCGCCCTGATGAAGGCCGAGAAAATACGCGCAACCGCAGAACACGCTCTCGGACACGAGATTCTGATGGTCGAGAACCTCTCGATCCACTTCGGTGGAGTTCGGGCCCTGCAGGACGTCTCGCTGTCGGCCTGCGCAGGGGCGGTGACCGGCGTAATCGGCCCGAACGGGGCCGGTAAGACGACGTTGTTCAACTGCCTGTCAGGGTTGTTGACCCCGGACTCGGGCCGGATCATCTTCAGCGGACATCAGTTATTCCCCGGGCACCGGTTCTCCGGGACACCCCGTCGCCGGGCACGGCTCGGGCTCGGCCGCACCTTCCAGACACCACGGTTGTTCCGGAGCCTGACCGTGCTCGACAACCTGACCCTCGGCTGTCAGGCCGCCGACTCGGCGCGGCGCGAGTATGGCTGGGATTCCGAGCTGCGGGGTCTGCCCCGCAACGACCGGGCCGCGCGAATCGCCAAGTTGGTCGGGTTTACCGCGCCCCTGGAAACACCGGTCGACAGCCTGTCGTTCGGCGACCTGCGCGTGGTCGAACTCGCCAGGGTGCTGTGCGTGGCCCCCGAACTGGTCATGCTGGACGAGCCCGCCTCCGGGTTGGACGCCGACCAGGCCATCGCGTTCGTGGCCCTGCTCCGCACACTGTCGCGGCTCGGGATTGGGATCTTGTTGATCGAGCACGACATGAGCGTCGTCATGGAGGTATGCGAACAGATCACCGTTCTCGATTTCGGCGAGGTCATCGCCCGCGGCACGCCCGAGGAGATCCAGAACAACGAACACGTCATCCACGCCTACCTTGGGAGGTCGGACTGATGTCCCTCGAAGTCCGCAGCCTCAGCGTCTGGTATGGCCAGATCCGGGTCCTGTTCGGAGTGAACCTGCGGGTCGACGACGGCGAGATCGTCTCACTGATCGGCCCCAACGGCGCCGGTAAGACCACAACGCTCGACGCGATCGCCGGCCTGCTCCCCCGGGACGGCGAGGTCTGCATCGACGGCGAGGCGCTCGCCCCCGCGGTGCCCCAGGCGGCGGTGGCGCGTGGGCTGGTCCTGGTTCCTCAGGGCCGGCGGATCTTTCCGTCGATGACGGTGGAGGAGAACCTGCTGCTCGGTGGTTTCTCGCACGCCCTGAACTGGCGCAAGGCCGAGGCCGCATTCGAGCCGATCTTCGAATATTTCCCAAGGCTGAAGGAACGGCGAAGGCAGGCCGCCGGGAAGCTGTCCGGCGGCGAGCAACAGATGCTGGTCATCGGACGGGCTCTACTGGCCCAGCCCAGCTGCATCCTGATCGACGAACTCTCCCTCGGCCTCGCCCCGAAGTTCGTCGAGTTGTTACTGGAGATCATCGTGCGGCTCAACCAGGAGATCGGCACGACCTTCCTCCTCGTGGAACAGGCCGCCGCCGCCGCCCTCGACATCTCCAACCGCGCCTATCTGCTCAAGAAGGGCGAAATGGTTTTCGACGGGTCGGCAACTGAACTCAAAGACCAAGTTGATGTCCTGCGGAGCGCGTACCTCGGTGCTCGCCCGACCGCCGACATGGCCACGACAAGTCAGAGGTGAGCACCATGCGTAGCTCGATCATCGCGACTCTTCCCGCGCTTGCGCTCGGCCTGGTGGCCGGTTCCCCACCGGCCTGGAGTGCGTCGCAGGCGGACGGCGACGACTTCAACAACTTCTCGATCGAAGCCCAGAGCCAGGCCGCCTCGACTTACATGTACGCGGCCGGAGACGAGGTGGAACGCCTCGCCGGAGCGGTCGCCAAAGTCGACAAGCCGGAGAACGTGAACGTCATCGCGGCGGCTGTTCAGATGGGATTGGTGGCGGGGTACTCGTATGGTTCGACACTCGGCGGCAGCAAGACCGCCGGATCCGGCGGCACCGGACTGCTGCCCAACACACCTCCGGGCGAGGCGGATGCACTCTCACCCGGCGATCAAAAGGAGGCCACCTACAAGGGGCCGATCACAACGGGCGCGCAGGGCCCGGTGGTCGACGGCCGCGCGCATGCCAAGGCCACCAGCACGCCCAGCGGCGCGGCCGAGTTCGCCTTTCAGCAGATCGATGTCCCGGGGCAATTCCATACCGATGACGGGGCTTCGCTGTCCCGCGGCGGGCCGGTGGCCGGCGGCGTCGAGGGCGAGAGCAGCAGTGTGCTGCGCGACATCACCATCGCGGGCGTGGTGAACATCCGCTCCCTCTACTCCCGAGTCAATGCGATGTTCCCGGCGAAGGCAGGGGCAGCGCCCACCGGTGACGGCGTGACCGTCGTGCACGGCGCCACAGTGGGTGGTGCGCCGGTTGAGATCACCAGTGCCGGCCTGCACCTGTCCGATCAGAACCTGGGTACCGATCAGAAGACCCAGTTGAGCCAACAGATCAGTAGCGCCCTCGCCAGTGCACACATCGAGAACATCCGCGTGGTCGACGCGACCACCTCACGGACCAAGAGCGGCGGATTGGTCGTGGACGCCGGCAGGCTGCTGGTCACCTACCGCGACAACGACTTGGCCGCGGCGAACCCGCAAGGCTTCGGCGGCGGAGGCTTCAGCCTCGGCGGTGCCACCGTCACGCTGAACGCCCAACGCGCCGGCGACACCACCAGCCCCGCCGGGCCGGCGCAGGACACGGCGAACTCGAGCCGGGCGACTGCCGCCAAGCACCCGATGGCCGTCGCCGAACGCCCACGTGCCCTGCCCGCGTCCGGACGGACCGAGTAGGCGGCGGGATCCCTCGTGAACACCTCGCCCTGCATCGTCGAAGCATCCGCCAATCCGTCCCGGGACAACCCGACCGCGGAATCCTCGGGCGGCGACACCGGGTTGCAGGCCCGCGAGCTCGTCATCGGATACGGCGCGAGCACCGTGATCCGTGGCGTCGATCTCGACCTGCGCCGCGGGGAGGTTCTCGGCCTGCTCGGCCCCAACGGCGCCGGCAAGACCACCCTCATCCGGCGGCTGGCCGGCCTGCTGCCCGGCCGGGCCGGAACCGTCCGCATTGATGGACGGGACCCGGCAACCAGCCGGGCTGCGCGATCCCGGATCGGCTACATGCCCGAGGCGCCGCCGCTGTATCCGGAAGACATCGTCTCGCGGTATGTCGGTTTTCGGGCCGGGCTCGCGGGAGTTCCGCGACGGGAGCGGAGGGAGGCGGTCTGGGCGGCGCTGGACCGAGCCGGCGCGCTCGGCCTGCAGGACCGCATCGTCGGGCGGCTGTCGAAGGGACAACGGCAGCGTGTCGCTCTGGCCGCGGCAATCGTCCATCGGCCGGCCGTGATCCTGCTCGACGAGCCGGGCGAGGGACTCGACCCGCGGCAGACCGTCGCGCTCCGGAAGCTGCTGCGGGAGCTCAGCCTGGAGGCGGCCGTGCTGGTGAGCACGCACCTGCTCGCCGAGGCCCAACGGACCTGTGACCGGGTCGCCATCCTCGATCAGGGCGCCCTCGTGTTCACATCTTCGGTGAACAGCTCCTCGACCCGACTGCGGGTCCATGTCGACGGGCCCGACCTGGCCACGCTCCGGTCGACGCTCGCCGCCCTGCCCGGCGTGGTGGACGTCGACGACGACGGAATCTGCACGCTCACCGCAGCCGGGGTTGCCGACGGCATCGCCGCTGCGGTGCGGAAGCACGGATGGCTGCTGCGCGAACTGGCCGTGGTACCGGACGACCTGGAGCGGGCGTTCCTGCGGGCGGCGGAGGGGGCCCAACCATGACCGGGGCCTGGCGGATCGCCCGACGGGAATACCGTGCCTACCTGTCCACGCCGTGGTGCTACTGGCCGGCCGTGGCATTCCTGCTGCTCACCGGGCTCATCTTCTTCCTCGTCACCGACAACGCCCGCGAGGCCAGCCTGAGCTTCTGGTTCCCGAACCTCGCCTTCGTCAACCTGGTCACGATCCCGGTGATGACCAGCCGCACGCTCGCGGAGGAGAAGCGGACCCGGCATCTGGACGTGCTCCTGGCGGGCCCGGTCAGCCCGGCCGGAATCGTGGTCGGCAAGTGGCTCGCCGTCCAGGCACTGTTCGTGACGCTGCTGCTGCCGACGCTGGTGTACGTCGGCTTCCTGGTGACGTGGGGAAACCCCGACCTGCCGCCGATCGTGATCGCCTACCTCGGCGCCGCACTGAACGCCGGTTTCTTCGCCGCGATCGGCACGATGACCAGCGCCTTCACGGCCGCTCCCATCGCCGCCGGAGTCGCCGGCTTCGCCACCCTGGTGACCCTCCAACTCGGCAGCGGACTGCCGGGCCTGCGATACCTGTCCTACGTCAATCACCTGGACGCGTTCGCACGCGGCGCACCGGCACTTTCCGACGCGGTGTTCTTCGTGACCGCCACGGCTGTCTGCCTGTGGATCGCCGCGGCATGGGAGACGTCGCGCCGACAATCCTTCCGCCTTGTGCGCCTGCTGTCCTCCTCGGCGGCGGTGTGCGGGATCGCCGGCGCAAACCTGCTGGTGGTGCCGCACGATCCCGTGGTGGACTTCACGGCCAACCACGCCAACAGCCTGTCGGGCGCCTCCAGGGAGGCACTGCACAACCTCCGCGGACCGGCCACCATCACCAGTTTCGAACCGGCCGGCTCCGGCAACGCGCGAGATGACGAGCACCTGCTGGCTCGGCTGCACCGGATCAAGGGCGACCTGCAGTACCGGGTGATCGACTTCGCGCGTTACCAAGGCGATGCGCTACGACTGGGCGTTACCGACAACGGCCAGGCCACCGTCCAGGTGGGTAGCCGTCGGGAGGTCGTCTCGCCGGTCACCGAACTGGAGGTGGTCAGCGCACTGCAGCGACTGGCCCGCACGCTGCCGCAGACCGTTTGCGCGCTGACCGGGCACGGTGAACGGGGTATCGACGGCACCGCCCCGGGCGGATACAGCGAGGCGGCTTTCGCCATCGGCGTCAACGGGATAACGGTGCGCTCCATCGACCTGACGGTGAACCCGACCATCCCGACCGACTGCACCATCCTCGCCCTCTTCGGCCCGAAAACACCCCTGCGCCAGTCCGAGGTCGACGCGGTCCGGCAGGCGCTGCGCCGCAACGGAAAGCTGCTGATAACCACCGAACAGGACAGCCCCGACCTCGACGCGATCACGACCGAGTGGGGGCTACGCCGGTTGCCCGGGGTGGCTTTCGACCCCAGCCGCAGCGTGGCCGGGGACCCGACGACCCTGATCGTGAACAACTTCCCGCAGGTGTCCCCGCTGAGCCGGAACGTTGAGGGTGCGGTGTTCGTCAACTCCGGCGGCGTCACCACAGCCGGCAGCGACGCGCACGGCCTGAGCGTGGCACCGATCCTCGCCACCGGGGGCGGTGGGTGGTTGACCCGGGATCCGGCCAGGCACACCTACGACGCCAAGAAGGGAGACCGTGGGGGGCCCGTGGTCCTCGGCGGGGCGGCGGACTACTCCAGCACCTCGCTCACCGGCGAGACGCGGATCCCGTCCGGAGGCCCGAAGATCAACCGGACCCGGCTGGCGCTGTTCGCCGACGCGGACTGGGCGTCCAACGCCTTCCTCGGTGAGCTCGGCAACCAGACCCTGCTGGTGAACACGGTCAACTGGCTGGCCGGTGAGGAGGATCTGATCGCCGTGAAGGGGATCGACGTCGACCTCCGCCGGCTGACCCTGACACCTGCTCGCCGGCAGACCCTGGGAGTCGTGAGCGTCGGCGCGGTGCCCCTCGCGGTCCTGGCCACCGGCGGGCTGCTGTGGTTCCGGCGGCGCCGGAGGTGAGCCACGACTGGTCGGGATAACAGGGACGTCTATCCCGACCGCGCGGGGCCTGGCCGGCTCGTGACAACACCGACGGCCAGGCCCCGCCCTCACACGGTCCGGCTACTCGATGCGGTAGGTGCGCATCTTGCGGTACAGCGACGACCGGGATACCCCGAGATAGGTCGCTGCTCTTGCTCGGTGTCCGTCCGAGCGGCGGAGTGCTTCCACGATCGCGTCCCGTTCCAGGGACTCGAGCGTGGTGAGAACACGGTGGCTGTAGCTGAAGCACTCCGCCGGGAGGTCTTCGGAGCGGATGTCGCCAACCGGCCGTCGAGCCAGCGCGCCGCTCAGCACCTGCTGCAGTTGGGCCACGTTGCCGGGCCAGGCGTATCCGATAAGGGTCCGCAGCGCATCGGGCGTGCACCGCACCTGCCGCCTGGGGGCCAGCCGATCGAAGAGCAGGGGGACCAGCCGGTGCAGGTCCTCCGCCCGGTGGCGCAGCGCGGGAACGGTCACCGAGGACGCGAAGAAACGGAGCAGGCTGTTCGAGCTTGTCACTCCCGTTGCCGCCCTCAGGGTCGCGACCAGCCAGGGCCGCGGGGTGGTGCAACTGAGCCGCTCCAGTTGGTGCACGACGGAGTCGGTGCAGGCTGGATCGAGCAACTCGAGGTGGCGCAGGACGAGGGTCGAGCCGGGCTGATCAAGAGCGGCGTCGAGGGTGTCGTGCCAGCCGGCAGGTTGGTCGGCGCAGTCGATCACCAGGAACCGCGAGCCGGGCCAGCGGTCCTGATGGGCGCCACGGGCCAGCGTCAACTTGCCGGTGCTGGGCTCGCCGACAAGCAGGAGCGGACTGCTGCAGCGAGCCGCCTCCCGAGCCTCGGCGCAGGCCGCCTTCCAGATCTCCGACTCGCCCACCGCTCCGGGAAGGGTGACCGGGCGCCGGACGTGTCCGGCCGAGGAACGCTCGGGCAGACTCCGAGGCACGATCTTCATCACCATCCCGATGACCCGGTCCGCCACCGAGATGGGCCTGCAGCGGACCTGCGCCCACCTTCCGCCCGAGAGGGACAGCTCGGTGACCGATCCCGGCGGCCGGGACGCCAGCTCCTCCGCTCTGGCCCTGAGGATCACCTGGTCGGCCGGGGTGAGCAGCCGCACGGCCTGGTCGTCCGCCATCACCATGCCTTCGCTGATCCCGAGGACGGCGCTCTTGCCTCCCCGGCGGGCGGCCAGGAACGCGTCGAGCATCATCCGCTCGGCCGTGCTGGACCGCTCCAGCATGACCTGTTCGATGTCGCGGGCGACGGCCTGCACCAGCGTCCGCATGATCGGGTTGGCGTCCTCGGCCAAGCAGCTGAGGTCGACCACCCCCTCAATCCGGCCCGTGACCGGGTTCCGAATGGGCGCTCCGGCGCAGGAGAACGACTGGATCAGCTCGTTGAAGTGCTCCGGGCCGTGGACGAACACCGCCCTGCCTTCCTCGAGCGCCGTGCCCACCCCGTTCGTCCCGACGTGCGTCTCGGCGTAGCAGAAGCCTTGCGAGAACAGGACAGCGTCCAGGCGCTTGCGCAGCCGCTGCCGGCTCTCCCGGCGGTCGAGCAGCCGGCCTTGGCCGTCGGTCAGGACGATGCTGACCGGAAGCTCGGCCAGTTCTTGCTCGAGATGGGTCAGGACCGGCTCGGCGCAACGGGCCAGGGAGCATTGCGGGTCGATCCGCTCCCACGGCACGTGGGCGAGGTCAGCGCGCACCCCCGCCAGGTGCGACCGGCGCCAGGACTGCACAATCAGGGCGCGTGCCGATCCCTCGGGGACCAACCCCGAGGTCAGAAACTCGTCGCGAGCCTTGATCGCTCGCAGCCGTTGTTCCCGACCGTCCACCCTGCTCCGAATTCCCGACTCCAGTCGACCGACCGCCTGGGAGAGGACCGCGGCTACCAACATACGGGGCCCGGGATCTGATGATGTCCCAAGTTGGGACATCCTGCCCCGGGCCTGCGGCGTTGAATGCGCCAGCATGCAGGACGATCGGGTCGGAACACTTCGCCACTTCTCGTCGGTCTACCGCCAGCTCGTCGCGGCCACCACGCCCTCGACCGTGGCCCAAGCGGCGGTGGAGGCCGCCCGGTGGGCCATCGGCACCGAGATCAGCTGGTGCGCCTTCGTCCGCGGGGAGGTCCTGACCATGGGCGCCTACAGCGGCTTCCGCAACCCCGAGATGGCCGAGAAATGGCAGCTCGGCATCGGCCAGGGCTTGGGGGGCCGGGTGGCGGCGGAGGGCCGCACGATCACGATCCGGGACTATCTGCGCGACCCTCGCCGGGTGCCGGTGATGAAGAAGGTCATCGACGATGAGGGCGTCCGGGGCGTGATCTGCGCCCCGGTGGTATCGGACCCGTTGCTGTCCGAGGGATCGGTCCTGGGCGTGCTCTACGCGTGCTCCCGCCAGCCCCGGACCTTCACCCGTGACGAGTGCGAGCTCCTCGCCGCCATCGGCCGAGACACCGGGGTCGTCCTCGCCGGGCTGCACCGACAAATGACGATGGAGCTGGTGGGGAACGATCTGGTCGGCCGCAACCATGTCCTCGAGCGGCAGCTGCGATTTCTGAGCGAGATGGCAGAGACCTTCGCCCACACCGGGGACCTGACGGCCGGGCTCAGAACGCTGGCCTCCTTCGGGGTGGGCGTGGGGGTGGTCGACCAGTCCGACTCGTTGCTGGGCAGGGCGGGCGACGGCAGCGGCACCGAGCTGGCCTCCTTCCCCCTGAGGTCGGGCGACGTCGAGCTGGGGCGGATGGACGTCGTCCGGGCCGAGCCCTTTTCCCCCACCGAACTGGAGCTGGCTGAGCGTGCCGCCTGCATCGTGACTCTTCAGCTGCTCCGGGAGCGCAGTGGGCTGGAGGCCGAGTTGCGGCTGCAGGGCGAGTTCCTCGACGACCTGCTGCCCGGAGACGTGAGCGACGACGAGAGCCTCGTCCGCCGTGGCGCGCTCCTCGGGGTGGATCTGCGCTCGCCCGGGCTGGTCGCATGCTTCAGGGCCCATCGCGGCACGGCCGCGGCCGACCCCGACCCGGTGCTCAGCCATTCGACTTCCGACCTCATCGAGCGACTGGCCCGACAGCGTTT
>Ga0157362_1000352_pt1 | contig 15245 bp, 15 predicted proteins | sample AttlaeALBM3_FD_111480 | JGI IMG/M metagenome (GOLD analysis project Ga0157362, IMG submission 111480) | Fungus gardens microbial communities from leaf cutter ant in Ribeirão Preto, State of São Paulo, Brazil - Atta laevigata ALBM3 | ecosystem: Host-associated > Fungi > Mycelium > Unclassified ... | reverse complement strand
CGAGCCGATCGGCAACATCACGCCGGCCGAAGCCGAGCAACAATTCTACGCCGCTATGGACCACGTCCCCATGGCAGCCTAATTTGAGCAATCCAGTCTCCGCCAATCCCGGGGCGGTTCAGTGTTGCGACGCTCGGCTTGGCGCAGGTCATCTGGGCACCCGTCAAGGCGGGAACACGCCCCCAGCTTCATACTGTCCTGTTCTGCTACGGTCGTACGGACAAGCTTGTCGATATCTATGATACCGATCCGACAAGCACGCATGAGCAGGACCATATGATCCTGAACAAGGCAGCTTACAGCGAGCCTGTTGCCTTGTCCGCCCCGACCGGTCCCACTCAGGCAACGACGTCGCTGGTTCCCGGCGCAGTTCCAGCCGCTTCTGCATCGGTCGTGACCGACGCACCCGTCGTCACGGCCCCCGGGGCCGTCGTGATCCAGGAGAAATCCGTGGCGCCGCTGCCTCCTGCAGAATCAGGGACGATCAGCCTCGATTCAGTTTCCCGCGAAGCGACGGACGGCAGAAAGATCATTTCGACCGGCAAAGCGGCGATTGCAACCAATGCCTCATCCGACGACCTGAACGCGATCAGCGCGACCAAGGCCGCGACAGCCAATGCTGTGCTCGCGCCGGAGCCTGCCAGTCACTGAAACTTAACGAAAACCGGCAAAAGTTATCACTGCGTTAACGCATCGTTCCGTTTTAGGAAGTTACAAAACATTGCGGCGTACTCACGCGCCGCTTCAGGAGTTACGATGAAATCCTTCTTCTTTCCGCGCATTATCGGTGCCTCTGCCTTCCTCTTGGCTTTGACAGCATGCAGTGGCCTCGATGCCGTCTCCAATCACGGACAACTCGACGTGCATACGCATATGTCTGAAACCGTGTTCCTCGATCCGGTCCCGCAGAACCAGAAGACGGTCTATCTCGGTATCCGCAACACGTCCGATTACCCCGAGCTGGATATCCGCAACGCGCTTGCGTCTGCTCTGCAGCAGCGCGGCTACACGATCATGCCCGATGCCATGGGTGCTCATTACCTGCTACAGGCCAATGTTCTTCAGGCAGGCAAGTTGACCAAGGAACAATCCTCGGCGCTGCTTTCGTCGAATTACGGTCAGCCTTTGCAGTCGCTCGCAATCGGCGCGGCTTCGGGCGGTCTGGTCGGCGGGCTCACCGGCAATGCCGGAGCCGGGCTGGGTGTCGGGCTTGGCCTTGCCGCAGCATCAGCACTTGTGAACTACGCCTATCAGGACGTGACTTACGCGATCACGGTCGATATCCAGCTTTCGGAACGACCGGCGAACGGGGGCAAGGTGCGTCAGCACACGCATACGCATCACGGCTCGGGAAGCTCGCGCCTGTCGGGTGGTGTAACGGATTCCACCGCGCAGACCTATGGCGCGAGCTCGTCGGGTGACAGCAACGCAAATGTGCGCGTCCAGGACATCGACGAGACTTCTGACTTCAAGAAGTATACCCTGCGTGACGTGGCTTACGCGGATAAGGTCAATCTCAAGCTCGAAGAGGCGATGCCGGTTCTGACACAGCGCCTTGCTGTATCGTTCGCCAATCTGTTCGAGTAACCGGACAAAGAGGGGGCGATGACGGTGGTGGAAGCCTTCGTATTGAGGAGACGCGCCAGACCGGGTTGCTTGCCGACACGAAGGAAAAAGGACAGCAAAGCGATATCCGGGGGCTCCCCGGATATTCTGTCCCTGATCGTCCTGTTATGCGCTCTTGCCTGCTTTACCGCGGGCGACAGGCGCAAGCGGGCCTGATCCTGCCGGGGCGGGAACAATATGCCGACCGGCGTCGTTTTCAGGCGCCGATATCCGGCACATCGCCCGCCCGGTCGAGATACTCCGGATCCTCATAGGCTCCTGTTTCGGCGTTGATTGTCACGCGAAGCAGATGGGCTCCGTCGAAACCGGTCTTGCCCGCCCTGAGTTTTTCCAGAACCTGTTTCCCATCCCACACGCTATCGCATTCGATCGATGTGGAGGCTTCCAGACGCATCGGCGAGTTCTTCTGTCTGCGCCAGAGATAGGCCCGGATCAGGATCGCCGTTCGGTTGCCCCGCTCAGGCAGGGCTTGTGTCATCGTTTCCTCGTCCATGAATTGTTTCCCTCATGTTCATAACGGCAGGGTCTATTCTTCCCGATCAGGCACATCCCCTGCCTGATCGAGAAATTCAGGTTCACCGTAATCCCCCATCTCCGGGTCTGCGGTGACAGATACGAGATAAGCCCCGGCAAAGCCGGTTTCACCGGCACGGATCTTTTCCAGACGCCGCTTTCCATCCATCGCCGTGCGACAGGCGATCGGCGGCGCGGCTTCCAGACGGGAAGCCCCTTTTTTCGGGTGGCGCCACATATAGGGCTGCAACACGATAGCGGTCTGCGCCCCCCGGGGACGGGCTGGTGGTGTTGCTTTTTTCTCTTCCGGCATTTTTGTCTTCTCTTCCATGATCTGTTCTCCCTGTCTCTGGATCAACGAAAATCGCGCGACCTGACGGCGATTGAAGTGGTCGGGGCGTTCCCATCGCGGGCATCCGCCCCAACCCGTCGCAGAAGCGGCGTCAGATCCTCGACCGTCCTTGCGATGATATGGGTGATTTCGCCCTCGCGTTGCAGCATGCCGGTGACGCCGATCATGGCGCCGATGACGATCGGGCGTTGCGCCTCGATCCGGTCTTTCCAGAAGATCAGATTGGCCACACCGGTCTCGTCCTCGATCGTCATGAACATCACGCCTTTCGCGGTGCCGGGCCGCTGCCGCATCAGTACCAGTCCCGCAAGACGCACCTGGCGTCCGTCGCGGATCGAAGCAAGATCGGCGCAACGGATCATATCGCGTCCCTGTAGTTCGCCTCGCAGGAAGGAGAGCGGATGGGCGCGCAGCGTCAGCCCGGCGGCATTGTAGTCCTCTGCGACGTCCGCTCCTTCGGTCATCGCATCGAGGACGATCCCGGGCTCGTTGCATTCCGGCTCGATGCGATTGGCAAAACGTCCTGCCGCCGCGAAAAGCGGCAGCGCCGTTGGGGCAAGTCCCTTGATCGCCCAGAGCGCGGCGCGGCGATCGAGGCCCAGCGACCGGAAGGCGTCGGCTTCCGCCAGACGTTCAAGGGCCGCGACGGGCACATCAGCGCGGCGCCACACATCCTCCACGCTTTCATAGGCTGGCATGCGATGCGCTACTATCCGCGCCGCATCGGCATTGGCCAACCCCTTCACCATCCGCATGCCAAGGCGGACGGTAAAACGTACCGCCCCCGGCCGACCTTCCAGGGAACAGTCCCAGCGCGAGCGGTTGATGTCGATAGCCCGCACATCGACGCCGTGGTCGCGCGCATCGCGTACGATCTGAGCGGGCGCATAGAAGCCGATGGGTTGCGCGTTTAAGAGAGCGGCGCAGAACGCGTCGGGATGGTGGCATTTCAGATAGCTGGACGCATAGGCGACCAGCGCGAAGCTGGCAGCGTGGCTCTCGGGAAAGCCATAGCTCCCGAATCCCTCAAGCTGGCTGAAACTGCGTGCGGCGAAATCCGGAGCGTAACCGCGCGCCACCATGCCGTTGATCAGCTTGTCCCGGAAATGGGATACACCGCCGGTAAATTTAAAGGTCGCCATGGAGCGGCGCAGCTGGTCGGCCTCTCCCGGAGTAAAACCAGCGCAGTGAATCGCCACCTGCATCGCCTGTTCCTGGAACAGGGGCACGCCGAGCGTCTTGCCAAGGATCGCCTGAAGTTCCGGTGTTGGACAATCCGGCTGTTCCAGACCGTCGCGCCGCCGCAGATAGGGATGCACCATCTGTCCCTGGATCGGGCCGGGGCGCACGATCGCCACCTGTACCACGAGGTCGTAGAATGTCGTCGGACGCAGACGCGGCAGCATGGACATTTGCGCCCGGCTCTCGATTTGAAACGTCCCCAGCGTGTCGGCCTTACGGATCATGGCATAGGTGGCCGGATCCTCGGGTGGAATGCTCGCGATATCGAGCACAAGGTGATGATGGGCTGCGAGGAACTCGAAACAACGCTTCAGACAGCCGAGCATGCCCAGACCCAGCACATCGACTTTCATGAAACGCAGGGCGTCGATATCGTTTTTGTCCCAGACGATGATCTGGCGGTCCTCCATCGCCGCAGGCTGTACCGGAACCAGTTCGTCCAGACGATCGCGTGTGAGCACGAAGCCGCCAGGATGGGTGCCGAGCTGGCGGGGCATGGTCAGCAGCTGCGTCGCGTGCGTCAGGGTCATCGCCAGACGGGGTTCGGTGAGATCGAGACCCCGATATCCTGCACGCGCGTGCAGGATATCGGGGTCATCGAGCGTGGAGGCCAGATGTTTCGATAGCAGGGCCAGCGTCTCTTGCGGCACGCCCATGACCTTGCCGACCTCACGCAGCGCACCTTTCGGCTGGTAGCGCATCACCGTGGCGCACAGGGCCGCGTGGCTGCGTCCGTAGCGTTCATAGATCCACTGGATGATCTCCTCGCGCCGGTCGCTTTCGAAATCGACGTCGATATCCGGGGGCTCGCGCCGCTCGGCCGAGACGAAGCGCTCGAAGAGCAGGCCGCTCTGCACCGGGTCGATCGCGGTGATGCCCAGCACATAGCAGATGGCAGAATTGGCGGCGGAACCGCGCCCCTGACAGACGATCCCCAGCGACCGGGCCTGGCGCACGATCGTGTTCACGGTCAGAAAATAGGGCGCATAATCCAGCGCGTCGATCAGGGAAAGTTCATGGGCGATCTGCCGCCGCACATTTTCCGGCGCGCCGCGCGGATAGCGATCGGGCAGGGAGGCGGTCACAAGCCGGCTCAATGTCTCGTGGGGCGTTTCCCCGAAGCCTTCGCTCTCATCCGGATACTGGTAGCGCAGATCGTCGATCGAGAAGCGACAGGATTCTGCGATTGCGGACGAACGCGCCAGAGCAGCCTCGAAGCCCGTATAGAGGTGGCGCATGTCTTCAGGCGCGCGCAGATGACGGTCCCTCGCATATTCCCGGGCGTCGCCAAGCGTGTCCATTGTCCGTCCGGTGCGGATGGCGGTGACGACGTCCTGCAACACGGAGCGGCTTGCATCGCGATAGAGCACATCGCCGATGACGACCGTCGGTATATCGTGGCGTGCCGCCAGCGCCTCTTCGTCGCGCAGCCTGGCGATGTCGCCATGCCTGAAATGCCGCGTCAGGCCGAGACAGGCGGTAGCGTGTCCACGAGCATTGGCATGCTCCGGCCCTGTTCTGATCCGCTCAATCGTATCTTTCAGTCGGACCAGTCTCGCTTCAAGACCGGTATCGCCCGGTTGTGGCTGCAAGATAAAAATCAGCCCGGCGCCAAGGGTGGCCAGGTCCTGCCAGCCCAGTCGCGATCCCTGGCGATCGCCGCGTGCCTGACCCAGCGTAAGCAGACGGCAGAGCCGTGCCCAGGCCCCCCGGTCGGTCGGATAGGCCAGGATCACGGACTCATCGGTCAGGGTGACACGGCAGCCCGGGATAAGTCGCAGCCCCGTTTCAGCTGCCGCCACATGCGCGCGAACCATACCGGCGACGCTGTCGAAATCCGTGATGCCCAGTGCCGTGTAGCCGAGCGCTTTCGCCCGCGCGAAAACTTCGTCCGGATGGCTGGCCCCACGCAGAAAGGAGAAATTCGTCGCTACCTGCAATTCGACATAGGGAATCTCCCCCGACAAATGGCCCGGCGCGTTCAAGTGCTGCCGTCCGGGATGTCGGGATCTGAAGGCCCGTGTCGCCTGGTGTCCGGCAGCGCGGCCGGTGTCAGACGCATCACGCGAAAGCCGCAGCGCTGGAGATGCTCCATCAGACGATCCGCGACCAGACCGGCCATGAGCGCATCGGCATCGTGGACACGCCGCCGGCCGTCATAGCGCAGGGCATGCGCCAGGGAATCCGCGATATCGTCGGAAGCAGCGGGGAGAAGATCGCGTCCGGGCGGTGGAAGGTCAAAGGATGCCATGCAGGAACCAGTCATCGTTGAAAGTGGGGATGGTGACGCCGCGTCGATAGAGCCAGAATCGTTCTCCCTCTGCGTCCTCGACCGTCCAGTAGTCTCGCGTCCGGTCCTCGATCGCCGGGGCGCGCCACCATTCGCCATGGATCCGTTGGGGACCATCCGCCGCACGAATGCGCCGTTTCATGCCGCGCCAGGCGAACTGCACAGGCGGCCCATCGGGCAGCAAACGGGTCACGATGACAGGCTCCGGCGGCGCGAAGAGGCGAAGCGGCAGGAACGATTGATCCGCGGTCGAGGGGGGCTGCAAGGGCATGAGGACCGTGGATGCCCCGGCGCTTGCGCCAACCGGGGAGTAGACGCTCTGACGTTCGGGGAGATGGGAGGCATTCGGGAAGAGGCGATACACGCGATCGGGACCAACACGGTTGCACAGACGATCGATCAGAGCGTTGATCTCAGCGCTTGCTTCCTCCGCCACAGCATCCTGGGCGATCAGGGAGATCGTCTGGCCATGCGGATCATAGGGCGCCACACGGACGACCCGCAGGCTCATGGATTCGATCCCGAAGCCCGGCTCGATCCGGTCGATCTGCTCCCGCAGCAGTCGTGACAAATGCCCAGCGTAGCGCACAGGCGTCGATGTCCCGACACGACGCGCCTGGACCCCGCCATCCACCCGGATACAGAGCAGATCCAGCAGGCGCGCGCCCTCGCCTCGTGAAGAGAGCAGGGCGCAGATTTCCGCCGTCAGCACGTCGATCACCGCGCCGATCGCCTCAGCAGTGCCGATCGGCTCGGCCAGACTTCGCCGTGCCTCAATGATCGAGGCCGGCTTTACCGGCTGGATCGGGTCGGCAACCACGCCTCGTGCCTGATCGAGGCGCCGGATCAGAGTCACGCCAAAACGCCTGGCCAAGGGGGCACGCGGCATATCGGCAAGCCTGCCGACCCGGTGCAGACCCATGCGGCGCAGAGCCGTTACCGTGTCATCATCGAGCCGCAATGCCGCTACTGGCAATGCCGCCAGGGATTTCAGCGGATCGGCCCCGGACGGCAGGACGACATGATCATCCCGCCCGAAGCGGGCCATGGCCCAGGCGGTACCGCGGCTGTCGGCTAGCGCAATCCGCGTCGTATAACCGTAAGCGGCAAGGCGATCGGCGAGCTGGCGCAGCATGGCCGTTTCGCCCCCGTGCAGAAGATCGCATCCCGTGGTATCGATCAGGAGACCGTCAGGCGGGTCTGGCGCTACCAGGGGGGATAGCCACAGACACCATCCCGCCAGAGCGGTCAGGGCCGATGCGTCCTCCTCCGGCCGGGCTTGTATCCCCTGAAGGCCCGGGATCAGAGATTGTGCCTGCGTCAGGGTCATTCCGGCAGAGATGCCGGCCTCTCGCGCAGTGGCGTCGGCCTCCAGGATTATCCGCCGCTTCCCGTCATGAATGTGCAGAACGAGAGGTTTCGTCCGAAGAAGTTCCGGATGGGCGCGACGCCAGCGTTCCGTGCGCCAGAAGGGGAGCCAAAGGGAGAGAACGCGCCGCATCTTGACCTGTGATGTCGATCCGCCAGCTTCCCGTGCGGCCACCGCGTTGACGCAGCAGATCGAGCTGCCAGAGCAGGGGGCCGGTGATGGAAGATGGCACGGTTGTCGGGGAACGAGCGGAGGGAATCGCGCCGATCCGCCACCGCGTATGCGCGGCGCTGCCGGTACGGTAATCCGCCCCCCGCAAATCTGGTCGTCGCTGAATCAGAAAACCCGTGACGCCTCCAGCTTCGGCGGCAAGTTGCAGCCGTCTGGACGCTTTCAGATCGAGAGGGCGGTCTATGTCGGCGACCAGGGCGATGACACCGCGCTCGCGCAGAACGTCCTCGCAGAGCGACGGGAAATCTCCGGGATCCGAATAGACACAGATCAGTCTTCCGGGATCGAGACCGCAGGCGGCGAAACCGGGAGCATGCAAATCCGGAAAACGATCGGACAGCCAGACGATCCGGCCGGGATGACGCGAAAGGAGCATGGCGACGAAGCGGGCAGGCCGACTGGCGGTGACACTGTCCACTCCCGCGGACGCGATTTCGTGGATCGCGCCACGCAACATGCCCCCGCCCAGGTGACGATCGATCACGGACCAGCCCGTCGTGAGCCGGGCCGAGGGGGTAGCGCACAGATGACGCCGCTCGATCCGGGCGATCTGTTCTCGCAGCAGGGCAATCGTGTCGGGATGATGGACCTGTTTCATGATATGTTCCCTCCCGGTAAGTAGATAGAGCACGAACAAAACAAGAACTCAAGCATTATCACCGGATCGATGATACGGTCTGTGCAAAGGGGCGCATGGGATTGGGTGATGACAGGATCTGAAGCTTTTCCGACATGGGGTCATGGCCCCAGGGCCGTCTCGCGGATCGGCGGCATGCATGTCTGAGGCGACCAGCGGGAGTCCGATGGTACGTGCCTGGCGGGCCATCAAGACGTCTCATGAGGATTGTCTGGTGCTCTACCGCGTTGGCGAGTTCTATGAGATCCTCGATGGAGATGCCCGGATTGTTTCGCGCGTACTGGGTCTGCAACTGACGCGACGTCGTCAGAAAGACAGCGACGACGTGCCGATGTGCGGTATCCCCGCAGGATCTCTGGACAGCATGGCGGCACGACTCCTGTCTCAGAGCTACAAGCTCGTCGTGTCCGAACCGGCAGCCGATCCCGGAGCCGGGCGTCTTCTGCGGGTGCTTACTCCCGGCACCAGCGTTGCCCTCGATGTCCTCGACCCCGGGCGTCCTAATAATCTGATGGTGGCGCGTGCGGACGGCCAGGCGATCAGTTTTGCCTGGATGGATATCTCGACCGGAGAGGCCGCCACGGCCACGGCTTCCTTCTCGGGTTGCGCTGCAGTGCTCGCGCGCGCCATCCCAACCGAAATCCTCGTGACTTCCTGGCCCGAAGGTTCCGCCGCTTTGACCCAGGCGATCCGCAATGCCGCGATCCCGATGCAGGATCTCTCCACGCGTGACGACGTGAACGCGGATGATGATGTTTCTCTCCGCGCGACGTTCGGTGACGGGTTTCGCGAGAGCCTGCGTGGGATGGGCGCCGGCGAGATCAGGGCGCTCTGCCAGTTGCTGGCCTATCTTCATCGCGTCTTCGGGCAGTATCCTTCAGTCGCCGGGCGTCCACGCCGCGATGACGCAACCGATATCATGGAGATCGACAGCTTCACTTTGCGTGGTCTGGAGGTGCTGACGTCAGGCGCAGGTCGTTATGCGGCGTTGATTGGCGTGCTCGACAGGACCGTGACAGCGGCGGATCGTCGCCTTCTGACACGTCAGCTGAGCGCCCCTCAGGCCAATCTGCGTCGCATCCGCCAACGCCTGGGTATGGTCCGCTATTTCGTGGATCACCCTGCTACCCGTTCCGACCTCCAGGAAAGTCTCTCGGGTTTGCCGGATCTGATGCGGGCGGCAGGGCGGCTCTCCCTTCGGCAGGGTGGGCCGAAGGATCTGGCTCTGATCCGTGACGGCCTGTCGATTGTGGGTGCGACGATGCGCCATCTGCCGAAAGAAGATGACGTCTTCGCGGTGCTCGCTCGTGAGTTGGCCGCGAGTGCGGGTGACGACCTGCGGATGCTCGTGCATCGTCTGCGACGCGGTCTCGTGCGCGAGCCCCCCGCCGCCCTGCAGGATGGCGATGTGATCGCAGTCGGTTATGATCAGGATCTCGATGATCTTCGCCGGCAACGCGATGAGGTCGCGCAGGGGATCGAGGCGCTGAGGCAGCTTTATGCCGAAACCCTTGGCGTAAAATCATTGAAAATCCGCACCAATTCCGTGATTGGTTATCATGTGGAGATTCCCGCCCAGGCTGCCGAAAAGATCGATCCCTCCGTGTTTCGTCTGCGACAGGGTCTCGCTTCCGCTACGCGCTACACGACCGATGCGCTTGACCGGCTGGCGGCCAGTCAGGACGAGCTCGGCCGCCAGATCGGGCTGGTCGAGGAGACCCGGTATCGCGACCTTGTTGGCGAAGTCCTGATTCTTCGCGGTGTCATCATGCGCGTCGCCCAGGCAGCAGCCGTGCTCGATCTGGTGGCGGGTCTTGCCCAGGCTGCGGCCGAAGGATTCTGGGTCGAACCGGACATTCATGACGGCGTGGATCTCGCGATCAGAGAAGGCAGGCATCCGGTTGCAGAAAATCTTCTGGAAGCAGGGGGTGGCAGCTTCGTGCCCAATGACTGCGTCATGGGGGCGGATCATCGTATGTGGGTCATCACCGGCCCGAATATGGCCGGCAAATCGACCTTTCTGCGCCAGACGGCGCTGATCATTCTTATGGCCCAGATCGGGTCATTCGTGCCGGCCCGGGAAGCCCGGATCGGGATCGTGGATCGGATGTACAGTCGGATCGGAGCGGGGGACGATCTTGCTGCAGGCAAGTCGACTTTCATGGTGGAAATGCAGGAGACCGCAACCATCCTGCAGGAAGCGACAGCGCGGTCCTTCGTGATCCTCGACGAGATCGGACGTGGCACCGCGACACTGGATGGGCTGGCGATCGCACAGGCGACAATGGAGTATCTCCATGACGTCGTGAAATGCCGGACACTACTGGCGACGCATTATCACGAATTGGCGGAACTGGCCGACGGCTATGCGCATGCCGTCAGTATGATGATGGATGCCCAAGGGGACCAATCGGCAGAGACGTTCAGCTACCGCATGATGCCTGGCCGGGCTGGGAACTCCTACGGGCTACGCGTCGCCCGCATGGCAGGTGTGCCGGAAAGCGTCGTCCGGCGCGCGGAGGAGATACTGGTCGAGCGCGGGAAGTAGTAGCTGAGCTGAATCACACGAAACATGAGCGAGCTTTGAGAACTCTACAAAAGACCAATCGGGCAAAGGAAATTGGCAGGAAATACCATCTATCGATAAGTATTAGGTTGCGTGAAAACTAGGCAAGGGAAATTGTTTCAGCAACGCTGCCGTCGAGACCTTCTTCAAGAGCCTGAAGGCCGAGTAGCTATGGAGGCAGGCCAGGCCAAAACGGCGGCAGACAACCGCCACCATCTTCCAATACATCGACGGATTTTATAATCCGCGGCGGCGCCATTCATATCTCGGCGGCATCACCCCATTCGCTTTCGAGGCCAAAGTAGCATAACAAGACCACGAACCGGCACAAAACCGTAGCAAGTCCAATACCCGGTAATGCGCATTCAATCCGATCAGGGTGTCGGTGTGCGACTCTGCCTGCGACTTCGTTCATATCTGCGGGCGGTTTGGCGGATGGTCTCCTTCGCGGTGGCATCGATTGCCATGGCGTGAGCACACTCATCCAGGCGGCCTGGATCCAGGAGTTTGACCATGCCTGTCTGGAGCGCAGACATGATGTAGTCCCGACCGTAGGCTTCAGAGGCTTGACGCATGGCTTCTTCCGGCACGTCACCCCAGGCATTGATCATCATGGTCAGGTCGATGACGTCACGTGCCATGGAAGAAGCATCGTGGACGCGGTCGGCGTTTGCCAGCAACTTCTCGGTGAACATGTCTGTCTTAGTGAGGATCGGGACGCCCAGCGCATCGTCATGCTCACCGTCCAGCCTTACACGGGCTTCCGACACAATCTCGAACTTGACTCTGGCCTCGTCCAGCTCGACGAAATTTCGGATCCCATACTGATCGGTCTTCGTATCTCGTATCTGACGGACGCCGCAGTCCGGTTTGAACAAGCCTTGAAAACCTTTCCGCCACACGACATTCCTAAGGTGCCGGTAGCCGGCCGCATCGGCGCACAGGAAATCGATATCCAGGCTTTCCCGGTACTCGTTGAGTTTGAGGACGATCGCCGTTCCTCCACCGAAAAAGGTCCGTGTCTCTTCGAACAGGAGGGTGTCGAGGCGCGCTAAAATCTTCTGGATAGCGTTGTGGTGGGTACGGCGGAACATGACCGATTAGCTCAGGAAGACCCCATGACCGACATCATGGATGAGGGCGTCGATCAGCGCACGTTCCCGTGCAGTAAGCCGGTCCTGCCGCACATGACGCCAGTTGCTCTCGTACGTCGCAAGAGCATCCTCGAGAGACAGCACGGCGTCAGCAGGGCGGTTCCAGCAAATAGCCTGTAGCTCGCTGTATTCCTCGATTCTGATCGCCATACCCGCCTCTCCTGATCCTCGCGCCCTATCATAGGCGTGTTCATGCTGTGTGGTGTGTTCGGCAGCATTCTATCCGATTGGTTGTATAGCTGTCGAACGGAATGCTCTGTCCTAACCGGAGGTGCCGACAATCGATTGTGCAGTGCGTTAGAGCCCGTCCCGAAAGGGTTGAGTGGCTGGAGCAAGCATGATTCCAAGAGGTTGTTCAGGCCGACCTGGAAGAGATGCGATGTGGACCCCAGCCACCCGTCGGCAGCATAGCCGCACGGGCCTTCGATATGAAACCGACCTCACCGATGCCGAATGGCGTCTGGTTGAACCGCTATTGCCGGAGCCGCCCGGAACCGGTCGACCGTTGGCGTGGCCGTTGCGTGAAATACTGAACGCAATCTTCTACGTTCTGCGCGGCGGCATCCCATGGCGCCTGCTGCCAAGCGATCTACCGCCGAAAAGCACGGCGTTCCGCTGGTTCGCGGCGTGGCGCGATCAGGGCGTGTTCGAGGCGATGAACCATATACTGCTGATGATGGACCGCGAGCGTGTCGGTCGCGCGGCATCCCCCACCGCCGCCGTCATCGACAGCCAGTCGGTGAAAACCAACGAAAGTGGCGGCCCGCGCGGCTATGACGCCGGCAAGAAGGTTATGGGCCGCAAGCGTCATGCTTTGGTCGATACCGACGGCCGCGCGCTGGAATTATTTCCGCATCCCGCCAGTGTCAGGACCGAGACGGTGGGCCGCCGGTGATCAACGCCTCACGCGGCTCATTTCCGTTCATCGAAAAAGTCTTCGCCGACGCCGGTTATCAGGGACCACGCGTGGCCAATGCGACCCGGATCGCCGTAGAGATCGTTCGTCGCAAGCCCGATCAGGTCGGCTTCGCCGTGCAGCCCAGACGCTGGGTGGTCGAGCGTTTCTTCGCCTGGATCAACCGTAACCGTCGTCTCTGGAAAGACGCCGAGGCCACCATCGCATCCGCAACCGCCTTCCTCTACGCGCGGCTTCCCTCATCCTCATCAGGCGCATCGCTCGTTGCGAATGAGTTCCGGGACGGACTCTTAGCAACAGCGGAGCCTGTATTTCCGGCACCAATCATCATGAAAATACCTTATGCTGTAAATAGGGTATTATTGCGACGATCGACGCTTGAAAGACACGGTCCATCAGCCAGGATCAACCCGACCCTGGTCCCGCCGAGGCAGTTCCGCGTCTCCGGATTTCTGGAAGAGTTTGCGCCGCATGTCTTTCGCTCCTTCGCCGCCTCTGTTTTCAGCCCTGACCGGGGCATCGATCGCGCTGGGGCGTCTCGATCAGGCGCTGCGAGGCCATCCCCTGGCCCCGGCAGTTCTGCACCGCATGCGGCTGGAAGCCGTGCGCCAGCAGGCCGCGAGCGACGGATACGCTATCAACATGTGGCATCTTGCGGCGGCAATCGAGAACCTTCCATTGCGCTTGGGAGATGACGATCGTGGCGGCGCATTCGACGCCGCGCGCTATGCTCTGGACCAATATCGCTGGGTGGCCGACCCCGAATTCGATCTGCAGGGTGCGGTGCAGGAGGCCGAGGCGTTTCTGGCGTCCCGGGACAGGACAGCCGGACCCGTGCTCCAGGCGGGGCTAGCCCTGCATGGCTGGCTGGACAAAGGCCATTCAAGGGCCCCCATGCGCGCAGCACTAGTGCGTCATTGGCGTCGCACTCTTCTACATAGCTCCCTTCCTCTAACAGGAGCGGCCGCCCTTCAGGGAGACGTCGCATGGGAGCGGTCCGTCTGGCTTCCGCTCTTTCCGGAAGCGCTTGCGGCCGAAGCCGAGGAGGGTCTGCGCATCCTGTCCCGAATGGAACATGCCTGGCGTCAGGCCCGGGCCCATCTGGGAACACGGCGCCGGAATTCTCGGGCCTGCGCAGCGCTTGAGGCGATCGCTGGTGCGCCGTTGATCTCCGTCGCCACACTCGCCTCGCGTCTTGGGATGGCGCCCAAGAATGTGCTGGTGCTCCTCTCGCAATTCGTCGAGGCCGGGATCGTGATAGAGGTAACGCATCGACGCGCCCATCGCCTCTACGGGTTGGTGGGTATGACGTCCCTGCGCGATGAGGTCGCACTACCACGACGGGCGCGGCGCGGCGTTTCTGGCGTCAATGTAGCCGAAGATGACGATCTGGGCACGCGGTCGGAAATCGATGCGCAAAGTTTCACGCCGATCGAGCGCTGGCAACCCGATTTCGGCGATCTCGAAGCTGCCATGCAACAGGCCGATGCCGCCATCCGCAAAGCTCAGCGGCGACTTGCACAGGATTCCGCACCCCCGGCGTGATGGTCTGGCCTGCCCTCATCGTGCCGTCTGACCGTTTCGGTGCCACGACTGCGATTACCGTCCTGCCTCTCTCGAACATGATCGTAGAGGCTCCGCTGCTACGCCTTGCGGTTGAGCCCAGTGCCCGGAACGGGTTGCGATGCAGATTGCTGGTCATGGTCGATAAGCCTGTGGCGATCGGCCGTGACAAGATTGGTCCCGCATTCGAAAACGCCGATGACACATTGGTGCTGAGCGTGAGCCGGGCTCTGGCCCCGTTTCTGGGACTGGCCTGAGGCGGTTCTGTCGGCGGCGCAATAATCACCATTTCATTTCGTTTCGGTCCTCATGATCATCGTTGCGTAATACGACCCTGACGGAATAAATAGGCATCCTCGTTTTCCTCGATATCGCGCTGCTGACGAGGTCACCATATGATGAATACGGTTCTTTTGTGCCTGTGCTTTCTGTGGCTACGCTTCATGTATGCCATTCTGGGACTGGCTATCCGCTTCCGATTGATCGGCAGGCGTGTACATAGCCGATCCGATCGACAAAGTACCCATGATACGGTCGGGAGATAAAGAAAAGCATGGCTGGTTCCATTCGCATGATTGACGTTCGCCAATGACAAGGGGCGACAGGATTTCGTGTCCTGGGACTCCTCGACCGACAGTGAAACCGGTCGGCTTCGTCTTGGACTAGGTGTTTGGTCCCGGGTTTTGATGGTGCAATCTTTTCATCGGAATGGAAGGAAGCACTATGGGCCAGGTTCACCACGGGAGCGCCACGACGACAGCGGCAGTCCGTCGAGCGATACAGCAT
>Ga0157362_1000351_pt1 | contig 15245 bp, 8 predicted proteins | sample AttlaeALBM3_FD_111480 | JGI IMG/M metagenome (GOLD analysis project Ga0157362, IMG submission 111480) | Fungus gardens microbial communities from leaf cutter ant in Ribeirão Preto, State of São Paulo, Brazil - Atta laevigata ALBM3 | ecosystem: Host-associated > Fungi > Mycelium > Unclassified ... | reverse complement strand
TTTTACTGTTTTAAATCCAAACACTTAGGTGAGTCATTCCATCTTTCGATAAACTTTAGCTCATTGTCTTACTCTCTTAGAACCATAACATAACATATAGTTGCATAACCATAACATGAAGTCGCTGGACTCATAAACATCTTATGTAAATCAATGTAGCATTTTTTCGAATGTTCATTCTAGCAGCCTTACTATGCAGCTTATGTCATTTTGTGATGACCTTTATTCTCTCATGCTTTTACTCTTTTTGTTTATCCAATAGATAAATTACCACATTGTTTAACTGAAGATGGGACACTAACTCATAATGTTTTGTTTATTGAAAAAGTTTAAAACTAAAACATCTTTAAGTATTTAAAAAAGGAGACAAGGATAAAACATTTTAATATCTTAAAATTAAATATTTCTCTTTTGAGTGTCATCATTCTATTACATAGTATTTATTTGAGTATCGATCAATTAGAGTGCGCAATTTGTGCAGTTGTACAATAATAAACCTAGTAAAGTGTTATCGAAGTCACCACAGAGAATGATAAATATTTAATCTTGCAGAATATCGATACATTATTGGTTATCAAATATTTGTCATGGTGCACGATAACGTCGCATTTATAAGTTACATTAAAACTGGCGATAATAGAATCATCCAGATATTACTATTTAAATACTATTTAAATATTAAGTATTTAACTAGATATTAATATTTTAATTCTATGTATATGTAGAGAAACATTTTTATTAAATTTAGATACTTTATCAAAAAAATGATAACATTGAGTTTGAGGATCAAAGTATTATATATTTGAGATATATTTCCTTTATCAGAAACTGGAACCTTTAAAAGTACCATCGATATTTTGATTGTGATGGTATATAAATTTAAATCTATAAAAAATAAATAAAATGTTCGACTCATTGTTAAAGCTTTGACAAGTATACTAGAATTTTTTCAGATTTTTATATAATCCGGAACAATTTGCTCCATTTCACGAAGACTCTTATTGCTGACGAAAGAATTAAAATTCGTATTACCAGCGGAGGGTTATGAGTGGCGTATAAGCGTATTATTATTCTTGATACAGTCTAAGTCGGATTTGTATTCATTGTCGCAATATTTTACATCGTAAAACTGAGTTCGAGTGACAGGAAAGTTTACTGTAGTAAGTTAAAGGTCCTTTACATAGAGAATTCCCTTTGATAAGAACTCACGACATCGTCGCATCGATTTCTCAAAGTATTGCCAAGGGCCGACCACAAGGTTAGCGAGTTTCGTCAGAGAGGTTTACCAGGATTGACCCTTCGAAGATCAAAGGAAACCTCAAATCGATGGGGTTGCCTCGATTCAATTTATCCTTACTGATTTTATCGCTACCGGCAGGTTCCCTTTTCTTTCTAGGAATAGGTACACACCTTTCATTCGTTATTGAAGTCGCGCGGAGATCAGCGATTTTCGGCGATTGTATGATGAGTCAAAAAAGAGAATCGCCGATGACCTCTCATTCCTGAGATCGGAAGGAGCCAATTATCGGCTGGATTAAGGCAATTTTGTTATTCTTTTTTAAATAAAAAAATACCAATAATTTCGAATATTATTGCTTTGTGATATTATTCTATAATATTAAATAAGATAGAAAGAAAATTTATGATAGCGGATTTAAATCAGCAAAACGCAAATTAAAAAAGAAGTTATGATAATGATCCTGTAAAACTGCGAAAGATCCAACATTCGTAGCAAGAAAAGAGGGTTGCTGGTTACGGCGACGTTGCGCGATTAAATATTTGTAGAATCGTCCCTTAGAGTTCGCGACCGTCGACAAGAGAGGATGCGGAGCATTTATAAATCTGTGAAGTCGGGAATTAACGACCGCGACAACCGAACTGTGCCATTGTCTTGAGAAAACTTCGAGTCAGATCGACGGAACTTTTCTCAGATGGCGAAAGGGCGTGCCCGTTCATAGGACGTCTGTCGGCAGTTAGCAAAGTATGGCACGCTCGGGGGAGCGCCCGATATGATTTCACGCAATTTCAGGGACAGAGGAACATTGTGAACCTTGGTGGAGTGACTGCAAGGGCGGAGGGACGAGGGAAAGAGTATAGGAGAGAGAGGAAGGGGACAAAGGGGCTCTGAGTAGAGCGATTAGCACGGCCCATTGCGCGATGCTAGTGGCACACAACAGCGACCCTGTTCAACTTGGACCGTTTCCAACTATCCAGGACTATCCTTTATACTGACAGGATCGTCCTGAGTACAATTGGTGGCACATAGCTTGGGTAAAAGTCTTTTCGTTAAAGTTACATCGTATACGTGGCGCCATATCACTGAAAAGCAAGAACATATTATTTACGCAAAGCATTATTTGATATTGAATTTTTTACATTAAGAAAAAAACAATTTAGAATTCTCAGCAATAAAAGAATGATAAGATCCACGATTTCTGCGATATTAGAAATCGTGCAGAAGCAGCGAAAAATAACAGCGAGTTTTTGGATTCCTCTGAAATCGAAATGCGAGAGGTCAGGATTTTTATTTTTTATCGCGCGAGAGTTGCTCGTCCGTGGCAGGAATTTTTCATTGAGAGGCACACTGGACGACGCAGGAGGGAGGAAGAAGCAACGACGAGTGGAACAGGGTGATGGAGACGAGGTGCACTTAGCAGACGGAACGACCGATGGGGCAAGAGGAGTGATTCGACAGCAAGAGTAAAGTACAGAAGAAAGAACCCTCGAAGGGAGGAATGAAATGGGATGGGAACAAATGGCGCGTAGGGTGGTTGCAAAACAGGCAGAAATTGCACGCGGCTCTCTTCCGCGGTACGTCCTCGCTTGGAGGAGTCCTTCGCTCAGCGAGTGCCCGACGTGCCTTAATCTTCGCTCGAATCAGCCGTCGAATTAATACCTGCTATCTCCGACACAGTTAGAGCATATCGCACTCGATTACCACGCATTCGACATTGATTTATAACGCGGATGCGATATCGCTGTTGTCTACACGCCGGTAATCGATTCGCGAGTTTCCTAAACTGACAATATACTACTATGGATCCGCCGCTGAACTTTTTTACTCACAGTACTGTGAGGTTTGATGATTTTGATCAATTCTCTGCTGGTAAAGTTAACTGGTGCACGAATGGGATTTATGCACTCCTCCTGTAAACCTTACAAATCCCAATGCATTTATTGCAAAAATTATCTCGAAACAAATCTATATTATTGTAGTTGTACTTATCATCTATAAATATATTATATGAGTGATTATTTCAGACGATAAAGTGTATCGACGAGTGTAAAGAACGTGACCGTACTTAGGTCATGAGTAATTGAAGAAATAGTCGATAGATCACTGAAACCTCATCAAATTAATTAAGAACAGTCAAAAGCTGTACAATCTGCTAATGGTAGAAAGACGAATTTGATCAACATGAATTCGAATTGGCGACCCTTGGTGCTTATATTTCTCGCTATATTTACAGCTGGGTGAATCGAGTCTTTCACGGTATATTCCCCTTGCAGCGAACGTTTTCCATCTCAAAAGAAGGGATGGAATTTCAGACGATCATTGTTTCGTGGCCTCACGGCATTTACTCCCGAAAAATACTTAATGCTTCTCACGACTTCTTTAATACATATATACCTATACAAGACTATTCTTCGTAAAATAATTAAAAATATTTTGCAACACTCTTCTATATTAACGAGATTATCCAACGCGTTAGCACTCTACGTTTTCTTATAAAATAATGATTATGACATATGAACGACGATAGATAACAAAATGCCTCCATTTAATAGCGATTAAAGGAAGCGGATAAACGCGCACGACGCATAGTCCAATATCCGTTTAAAGGAGGATAATCGATTGATCGCTATCCTCTACATGCGGAAGCAAATACCTACGGGAGCGTTATTACCTTTGATGTATCACATATTACATACACGCATATTGATCCACTTGACCTTTCGCTAGAGAATAATGTAGTAAATTGGACGTGTCTTTATCGTGTATTCAATGAGTCGAATCCATTTCTCATTAGAATAGGTACATATTTTATATGAAAATTTTAACAACATATAAAGTTCTATAGAATTTGCCTGGCAAAAGAAACAATTCTCTTTGTCAAATAAACGATTACATGCCTTAATTTATTTAGTTTATTGCTAAATTATACAATAAAATTTTTTTATGCGTATTTAACTTTTAGAGAATGAAAAGCCGATTTATCGGCTTTTAATGATTCAAGTAAATTTTATGTGTGATTAATGTGTTATTTTAAAAACATTCTATTTTCGCGAAAAAACCTCATTTATCTATTACGCGTATCATAAATCTTTTCATGCTATATCGTATTTCGAAGTTTACATGTAAAAAAAGATTTCTAAATTTTAATAAATTATATCATTTTTTGTCATAATTTTATTGATACACATATTTCTTTAATTGTATTATATTGATATTTATATTATACAATATGCTGTGTTAATAATCTGTATTTTTTGCCTCTCAGTCTTGAAAACTTTCATATAAAACATATATTTTATATCATATATACATATATATATATATATATATATATATTCCATTAAAAGATGTAAAAATAATTATTTCAATAAAATATTTCAGCAATATAGTTTGAAGATAAAAAAAATTTTCTTTACCTTTAAAGGAAAACCGATATATTGGTTTTGGAGTGATTTCAGCTTTTTTATAGATAGCATATATCTTAAAATTTTTAATTGAAAACTATAAAAATAGAAAACCATCCCGTTCTCTGTAGATTAATGGAATAATAATAATAATCCTTTCGTCACGTTGTAGATTTTATGTAACGCTCACGATAGTTAATTTAAAGAATAATGTAAAAGTAGTTTAATACTTCGCTTCATCCACAATTTCCGTACTTAAAAATATCGGAGATTTTCTTGAATCCATCGCCATTTAACGAGTTGACACTTTTTACCCTCCATGAACCGGTCGAGTAACTTCATTGCTATAATTTCCCTCTTAGTCGATTACGGCCCTTCGACCCTACGGTGTCGCAAACTGTCATGAAGGCGTTTCAGGATGTCGGATGATAGATCGGGTTGCGATCGCTATCGAAAACAAGATCGTCATCCTTTTTCTCTTGCCTATCTGCTGGACCCTGCGAAACGCACAGGCACACCCTAAAATCTCGCCTATCGCGTCCACTAGCCCCATTATTACAGCACCAACGGTGGAATGTAATTTCCGGCGCGTCAACGAGGATCCAGATCGGTCCTTGTCGCTTGTCTCTCGTGGAACGCCGCTGTCGACGAATCCTCGTAATCATTGTAATCGATATTATTCAAGATTTACTATCGTATAAAATTACCGCAATTTATCATTTTTTTTACAATATACAACATTTACAATATAATTAAAATTTTATAATAGTTTTCTATTATTTTTTTCATTATTTTAATGTTTTGCTCATAAATAAAAGCACTTTCGAAATAAATTATTTAATGTGGCTTGATATCTCTCATTATAAATTTACTTCATTTCTATTATTTTCCATTATCTTGATGCTTTACTCATATTATAATAAAACACTTTCGAAGTAAATTATTTATTGTGACTTGATATATATCTTCATTATAAATTTACTCCATTAGAATATTTTTTAAAATATAATATAAATGTAATTGTATAATAATTGCAGTGAGTAAAAAATAAAAATTGAAATTTTTTTTATCATTATCTATTTTTTGTATAATATAATATACATTAATTATAAAAATTAAATACAAAGTTATTAAATATTTCGTTTAATTCATTGTATTTTTATTTATATCAAATACCATTATTAATTACAAAAGTATACAAATGTTTAAATTATCAGAAATTTGCTTTATGGCTTTATGACTTTATACTGTGTAAATACATATGCTGTAATGTTACGACAATGATGCGACATGACAAGCAACTATCAAAGCATTTTACGTTGGATCGCATATTTATGCACTCCGCATATTTATGAACACGATGACTCGATGCGAAAGCAGCGACGAAGTACTGTTTTGTAAACGGCGACAATTTGTCACATGCGCTTTTGGCAAAACAGTCTGGAACGTGTCATAACGTTGAACGCAGTTACCTGGCTATGACGCCTTTGGGGATGGTTCGCCGGGGACGACATCGCGTTATCGAGGGCAACGAGAGGCTGCTATTAATCACTCCTTGTTTGTTAAGCGGCGTACACACCTGCTTCCGTAATATCCTGCCTGCAGTGTATAACCAGGCAACCCTCTGCACCGAGAAACGTACGCTTTCAAGGGTATCCCGGCTCGGTAGTACTCATACACATGCCCGTCTACAAGACCGAAAGTTTCGACAAAGCCGTATGCAGAGGCACTTGCTTGTATCAGGGAACGTGAGGACATTGTCGCTCATTCGGCGCTCGATCGCTCTACAAGCTGTCGTTCATCGACTACGACGATGACGACGCTAGTTCTGATGCAGCGACGATACTACCATTATCTTTTCAGCAAATTGATTAACGTACTTGGCTTCATGCCGGTATCTGTTCACCAGAGACTAGCGAGCAGCCTAGAGGTGTTTGCAAAATAGATTCACGATGGACCAAAATGGATTATTGCAAAAATCTCGAATCGACTCTATATTCCACAATCGCATTGCGAATTCATGTTGGATTGCACAAAACTTAATTCACACGTGCGCCTTTTAGATTACCTGCCGTCTGCGAATAACCATCTTACGCACATTCCTTGGGAAACAAGAAGGTAACAGGCTCAAGTCCGCCGTACAATCACATACAAGTTTTAGTATATCAGACTCCCACGAGTATCTGTGCAACGAGCGAAAGCAGGCTCTCGAAATTCCAATGGTCCTCCGGGAAATTTCCTAACATCTTGGTGGTCCAATTCGCCTTTACGTAAAGCTCAGGCAAACGCTCTCACCTTTGGCTCAGTCCAAATAACAATGCATTTTTTATTTTATCGCACGTATTCGGCTACAATTCACAACCTTGCCCGCAATATACCAAAACAGACAATTAGAGTGCTGTTGCTCGCGGAAAAGTCAGGGGAAAACATTTCCAGCACGCAACATCAAAAATAGCACCGCGAGGAAAAAAATAAACGAGAAACGAAAGCTACTAGAAATCCTATTATGCCGCAATGATTATTTTATAAATTTCCATTTCCTTTTATAAAGGCCGTATATGGTAATTTAAGCATCAGTGATCTCGTTAAAACGACTCTTTGAGCGACAGAGCTCATCGTTCATCCGAATGAATAATAATCCGGTACCACGTTGTAAAGAGTATCCAATTATAAATAAAGAAATGGAAATCTTACGAATAAGGGAACTGCAAGACGCATTCGAAATTAGTGCTAGAAAAGCACTAAGAAATTCGAACTGAAGCATCGGTAGACGACAAAGAACAAGTTACCGGCATTATAGTTCTTACTTATCGGAGCTTTACACAAGAACGCGTTCATCAAGATTTCCATAGGAGACCTACAAATTCTACTCTGGTACGCTAATGCTAATTGACGTCCCGGTGACGATTCCTGGAATGACATTCGTCGAGCACTTCTTTTGTCATTCTGTTTGTGCTTTATAAATGCGTTATAAGATCTACATGCATAGTAAATTAACTTTTCTGTCAATGCATGGCTACTCATATTGAATTTTAAACAATAAACAATTATAAATTGAAATTAAATCAACGAATAAATCAATAGAAATAATAGAAATAATTCTATTTTCGATCAAAACGAATCTTAGTGCATAACAATACTAAATGCAAATATTTGCAAATATATTATTACAGTTTTAAACTGCACGCCAATAAATTTCAAATTCAATTTATTGAACTTGAAACGCAATCTCAAACTGAAGCTGAAATTAATATATCAAATTAAATTAATTGTATCATTGTAATAGAGAAGTTAATAAACATCTTAAAAATAAGTAAATTTTGTTACAAAAAATATCAGACAAAATTTGAACTCTTGATTTTCTGGGATAACCGTAATATGTTAATAAACATTTTTTATTTTTACATTTACATTTTAACGGAAACCTTGGAAAATGTGGTAATGAAAAGTTGAAAGGTTAATGCTGGAAAGATTAATGCCTTTTTAATCATTCTTAATAATTGCAAGACTGTAAAATATTATTTCGTTATGAGACGAAATAAGTACACTTCATTTCTTATAAAGACATTATATACTGTTAAAGATCTTATTCGTCGGTGAAGTTATTATAATCACATAAGCTGATATTCTCGTGTGTCATTAGCCTCTCGTGTTCGCTAAAGCGTTTTTTCACGATGCCGATCCGTAGACAACAGCACGATTCAGTCGAAACGATATGCTATCGTTCTACAAGCACCATTATCTCATCGCTCTCGACGTTCGTTTATCAAACGATGCCGTACTTTATGTATCAGCCTATGTCTCATTCAGTTCGGAGAATCTTCCGACATACATCGCACACACGCGCGCTCACGTATTAATGTAGTCGTAAAAATCATACGCGCGCTCGGTCGGATACGCTCTTTGAAGGTCTGCATTACGAGCGATTCACGCCAGCGCCAGCGCGGCGTACGGGATGTTCATGTCAAGAGAGATAAATCGTCGTGAACGCTCGTAATTATCAAGGGGCCTCCGTATACGGAGAAAGCGTAAAATATTGTTGCCACGGGCCGGCTCTCATCAACGAGACGTCGATAAATATTAAAAGATCCTAATTGGATTTCACGGCGCTTTATCAGTCACTTAACGTCTTGCGTAGCACAGAGTAAAAGGATTCTAGAAACATACCGCTGGCAGTTAAAGGACGAAGTTACATATTTTTCAAACGCCCTCGCACATTCTGAGCTATTAAAACTATCCAGACATGGGGATAATTAGTTTTACGCGGTCACTACCTCTTATGTCACAAAAAGCGACGCTCGGCTAGCGAGATATTAATTATTTCCGCGTAGTATCACGTCTATTTCAGTTAACCATTATATAATTTAACGTATAATTGTATTAATATAAATATATTATTAATAATTCAATATAAAATTATATTATATATCGTATACATTTTACGTTTAATAATATAATTTCATATAAAGTTATATCATATTTAATATCATATTGCTGGTGTTCTCAATTGTCATTGAGAATTGTATTTTTCTATGTTTAACTTTAAAGTTTCGAGTTCTGAACTTTATAACTATTGACCGAGATAAACGATAAACGAATGCTTTTATTGAAAATACAAAAGATTTTGCAACGAGGAACTTGGACTACAGTAAGATAATATATCGATGAACGATCTCGATAACGCTTTTGAACTGAAGACAATACACGTCAAGCAGTGAGAAGTAGAAGAAAGGAGAAATCGCACACTTTGATCGGCAGCAGCTGAGATCAGATGATTTACTCGACTTGAAATAACGTTGATAATGTCTGACTGGAGTTTTTATATCACTCGGCGCCTTGTCGATCAAGAAGCACCATCGTGAAATTTCGTAATATCGATTTACTTTTTTATTCTTGTTATCTTTTTAAACAATAATACTTATTATTTATTGTATAATCTGTGTAATACATAATTATAACAATAGCTTATAAATTTTTTCCATATATTATTTTGTTTTTTTTTTTATATAACAATAATTTGTGCTTTAAATAATAAAAGTATAAAAAGATTAGCAGATGCATACAAGAAGTACTTTATTATCCAGGTAAGCAATCCCAAAATAGCGAAATCAAGAAAGATATCGCCCTTTTCACTTGAAATTTTTTCACCACAAGATGCATTTTTTTATTAACGATAGGTGCACTCGATGCTCGCAGTCCCTAGACACTTGAGATTCATATTCTATGAACGAGATTATCTGGTTCCCAGAAAAGTTCATTCTCCATTCGTGCCCAATAGGCACTGAGTGCCTGCGTACGCACGTTAAGAGGCCCCAAGGTTGGCTCACATTCATCTCGATTTCTATCCTCAATGGTTCATTGTGCCGGCTTTTGTACAATCGCGTTTCCGAATGTCGCCCGTTCTATTTTGATTCACGCAACGCGCCCGGAGGAGACCGGAGAGGATCTCCGAGTTCCACACGATCGAGAACCGTAAGGACGTCGGTTTTGTCAACGGTCGCCTTGCACTTTTTCCACTCTTGTCTTATGCCCCGAGGAAGGGAAAATGAAATTATTATGCTTCGCGGCGCACAGTTTGCCACTGAGCTATTGTGCGCATTGAATGCATTTTGTCGGATATCAAGCGCTTTTCTCTTTAAGAATAGCAGTATTCTAGACGCAAGGAATTTTCGAAAAAACATTGAAAAAATGGCGCGTGTAATTCTCTGCATGATTCAAATTTATATAAATCATACAAAATCGTAAAATATATTGTGAATCACATAACTATTCGATTCAAATAAGATATTGAATCTTTAAATGAATCTTTAAATGGATATTTAAATGGATCGATTAAAAAAAATGTACAAAGGAATCTGTATGTGTTTGATTTATTTATGAACATTCAAGAAGAATCGAAGTATCTCGTAATTCGAACACCAATAAATACTTCTTCCTATATCTCATTGATATTTTTATGTTCGATTACTTACAGGAAGAGAATCGAGAAGACGTGCAAACATTCCTGGAAGCCACGATGCGGTTTCCGTTATACGAGACAATTGGTAGTAGTTTCTAGAATACCGTGGAAGAGAAGAACGAAGGGAAGAACGTGGATAAGAGAGAATGCGAACGAGAGAAAGGGCATACTGAACGAAGTCGTCGTCGATTGGAAGGTTAAACGCAGTCTCGTTCGACTCCGTCGCACCGACGGCTTTACACGTGTGCGCATTTGTAAATGTGCACAGCCACGTACAAATGCATCTACACCATTCACGTAAGTACGCGGATATGCGTACGTAAACGATGGTACACCCACGCGGAATCCAGTAATACGTACTCGCCTAGGTTGAGAGCTATGCCGAAGGGGGTTGCGAGGCAGCAATAGTAGCACCGGCACGGATGTTGCTGCTGTTTGCAAAGCGGTGTATTATACTGTCAGCCATGTCGGGGATTAGCAAACGCAATACATCGGGCTTCGCGATCGTGCTGCGCATCTGTTCGCCAATCTAGTTTCCCCCCGCGCTACATTCACCAACATACGTCTCTATCTCTCTTCTCTCTCTCGCTCTCTATTCTTCCCTCTTTCTCCGACTTCACTCGACTATGCACTACCTCGTGCCTCTCCTACAAGAGCTGCATCGCAATTGACCCACGTTGCACGTTACGAGCATGCACGATTCGCAAATAACGCGAAAACCGTCGTCGCGCCGAAGGCGACACCCCAGAGTATCGTTGATATAAACATGACGATTTGCGCGCCCGCGGTATTCATTGCTATAATTTGCACGTTTTATGTCGAATCTTTTGCAATCTACTTACTCTCTTGTTATAACATACTATAATGACAAACGAATAAATAGTTTATATATACCGTTTATATATATGTATATAATAATATTGAAATGTACTTGTATAGTAATAATTAATATATAAGAAAATATAGTTTAATTTTAAATTTATAAAATTAATTTAAACTTGCTGTTAGTTTTTAAATATTTAGAGATAAGAACGGGATACTCTTGTAATATTATGATAACATTTGATTAAAGGCTATTTTGTTTTTTGTCAAATGCTAGTATTTGTTAAGAATACAGAGATATTCGATGTTCACGCACGTTCTGCAAATACACGAGCGTAATGTAAATCCTCGTTGTATCAATGCTGTTTACGGGCAAGTTCAACGCGCAAATCTGCGTACTCAAGTCGTTGTTGTTACCCGACAATGTATCCCCTTAATCTTGTGTATTTATGGATTTCTGGCAAAACAGAGGTCACGAACGTGCGAAAAGTGCGACCTTTAGGACATTGATCTGTATGCACATACGATTAAAATGTTGGCAACTATTTATGGCTAGAATTACGCTGTTTTATTTGGCGATGGATTGGCGGAAGAAATGGAGATAAAAAAAAATATCAGAGATAAAAACAAGATAAATAATGCATCATGTATTTCAAGTCTCAACAGATTATTGATAGTGAATATTATTTCTCGAAAAATATTTTGGACCTTTGATAGAAAACGCTTCGCGATCAAACGCGAACTGATTCGTATATGCTGAACGAATCACGAAGTAGCAGGCGTCAAGGGAGTTTGTATAGCGGAAATTCTATCGTAAATAATGCGGAAGTTCGTGACACTTTTACCGCCGTCGACTAGGTGTAATGTGTATATACCTATCGCGTGGCAGGCGGTGCGAAAGTTGCAAAGTTTCGAGCGAATATCGTCGATTAACTCCTTCCGCGTGTATAGTTAGTAGTCTACTAGTTTTCAATAGGGTCGTAAAGCATCACGAGACCATGGCAAATGGCAACTTCCTGTCAATATGTTAAAATAGGGTTTTAACCAAGTTTCGAGAATAAGTTGATACGTTGTAATTACTGTTCTTTATATTTGAGACAAGCTGTCGTTTAGAAATTTCCATATCTCTATATTTAAATTAATTAACAATTTTTCTAGAAAGAAGAATTGATTTTTTTTATCGTAAAATAATCTAAAGCTGTTTTGCTATTATTAGAATCTTGTCTGAATTAAAATACAATTTCGTACTGACAAGCTGTCGCTCAGAAGTTTTAACACCTCTACATATAAATTGGTTAATAATTTTCTTGAGAGGAAAATTAATTTTCTTTACCGTAAAATAATTTTGAAGCTATTTTATTATTATTTCAATCCTGTGCAATTAAGATATAATCTCATATTAATATAATTATATTAACACTGTCAAACAATTTCAAATATTATTACATAATAACATTTCAATTACGAAAAATATTCTATATATTATTGATATTTCCTAACATTTAAAAAATTATTGTAATAATTTCAATCGTTGATAAAAGATTCAGTGACTTCTTTGCAAAAATATACGCATTTCATATTATTAGCGGATTAACTGACGGAGCAGGATATTGGTAACTCATATCAATAAACTCATAAAGTTGATATTTCCTGAAACAAACATGCAGTAATCTAGGAAAAATTTTGACACCATTGCGCGAACGAATTCAAGTTTCGCAAAACGTCCCATGTCGCGAGTTACGATAGATTACGTTTTTTTAAGTCGACGTGCTCATGCCGGACGAAACAATAACGCACGTCGCCGTTGAAATGACAGCGAAAATGAGCCGTCGGCCGTTCCTAAACCCGCCCCCTTGCCCGCAATGCACGTTGCACCGCCATTATCACGAATGACGATGCAGACGCACGTCATTTTATCTCCCGACGCGTCCGGTCCGCTTCTACGTTCTCGCGTGCACACTACTCGTGTGTACATACATGTAGACGAAGCAAAAAAGTGTTTCTCACCTATACCGACTGGCACCAAACCGTTCAGAAGTTTATTTAGCCGTCGACTGACATGAAAATCCTGTCGAGGCTTTTATTATGGACGATGCCGTCAGACTCGGAGAGGAAAAAAAATGTCAATCCATCCGGCAGCTTAATGCAATGCACGAGACCAACAGTACCAACTCGCCCAACATTCGCATTAATTGATTTATTTCACAGCGCGCTGCTGTAGACTTTGTGCTAATCTTCGACGCCACGTCCCGCGTGACCCGACCCATCGCTCACGTTTCTCGTTCATGAGGGCTAGAAAACGCGAAAGGGTTCGTTAACACTGACGATTCATTACGTTTCTAATATAGTGGACTAAATGACGGATTAGCGAAGGAGCGAATTTAGGAGGGAGGGCATTTCGGAAAGATATTTGTCTTGGCTGACTTGCACGTATTTTGTCTAGAGGGAAGATTAGAAGCTTACATGCAAGACCCAGTTACGAGTACGTCGCGAAAGTAATACTCTGCAATATTAGTGACAAAGATTACAAGAAACATTTATCGCGCCATAAACTTTTATTGGTACGATAAATGAATCGGTGTCACGTTTCGACCTCGTCTTAAGTAATCATTAAAGATCTATTAAACTTTAACGATCTAATATCTGTCTCTTCCAAACGGAACAAATAAAAAAGGACAGTACGTATCAACAAAGAAAATTAATAAAATAAAGATACCCAGTATGGCCGAAATAATTTCAACTTCGATTTTACAAAATCAAATCTTATCATTTATCAGATTAGATAAATGATATCAATATATACTTAATGAATTGAATTTATCCACTAAATCATGAAATTTGCTTATTTTTTTTATATAAAATATAAAAATATCTCTTTTACGTTTTTTAACAATTTAGTGTAAATACAAATTGCCACGGTTTGTTTTTGGATGCCAATATAATTGCTATGACATTCTTAATCGTCTCTTACAATTTCAACTATTCGTTCGTAAATTAAACATCAAGGTATCAACACGAACGAATGTATTGTGTGTGCATAGAACGTAGGTATTTATCAGCGTTCGATCAACATTCCGCGGAGTGCGTAGATGCGCGAGCAGCGGCGTGTTACGCAATCCAAATCGGCCACGCTTTATCGGTCGTCAACCGGAAACACGTGAAGCTAAAGGCGACCGCGCGCGGCAACAGGACTCTTCCCCGGCACGTATACACGTCTATCTGAAGCGATCGATAAAATTCCTGAGGATGCTCCAAATGATATTCGCCGTCTATTTTGAACGACGAATCACCGCAATCTAGTAGCGCGTTTATTAAAATGTGGAGTCTCATCATGAATAAGAATGCCATAATTTTTGCTAACAACGTACTTTTTAAATCATTGGTTACTACAATAAAATTTCCATTTAAATATATAGATAGTATAGATTATAGAAGCTTTTTTTTTAAAAAGAAAATTCATAGATCTCGTGAGTAATCTCAGTTCGATGACAAGAAGACATAACAGAGAATGAAAACAAAAGAAGGAAGTTTGAACATTTCAAGTAGTCCGTGGAAATTCGATACTTTTTACTTTCGTTTCGAATATATGTATGGAGTGAAGTTTGAAGCACGAACTAATAACAGAACTTCGGACATAGGTCAGAGCGATGGTCGAGAGGATAGTGGATAGAAGCGAAAACTCTTGGCATAGAGATAAGTAGGATGCCATATTGATTGCGACTGACTCTCCTGTGGTGGTTGGGAGTTTGAAAGTGAGGAACTAACCACTCCGAGGAAGAAGAAGATAGGGAGAGGCGGCTAGTTAGAATATATGTATGGTAAG
>Ga0157362_1000349_pt1 | contig 15313 bp, 16 predicted proteins | sample AttlaeALBM3_FD_111480 | JGI IMG/M metagenome (GOLD analysis project Ga0157362, IMG submission 111480) | Fungus gardens microbial communities from leaf cutter ant in Ribeirão Preto, State of São Paulo, Brazil - Atta laevigata ALBM3 | ecosystem: Host-associated > Fungi > Mycelium > Unclassified ... | reverse complement strand
TGTGGCACAACAACCAGAGGTAAAGATCATGACCCATCCTGCGTCAGGCGATTGCGTATTCACGGTCAACCCGGCCACCGGAGAAACGCTGGGGCGCTACCCGTTTCTGTCGGAGCAGGCGGTTGATGAGATGTTGGCCCGTGCGCAGGAGGGGTTTCTGTCATGGCGCGCCAAAACCCTGGGCGCCCGGCTTGATCTGCTTCACCGTCTTGCGCCAGGGCTTCGTGCGCGCAAGGAAGAACTGGCACGCCTTGCCGTCAGTGAAATGGGCAAAACCATTACCTCAGCGCGTGCCGAAGTCGAAAAATGCGCTTCGGTTATCGATTGGTATGGCGAACACGCACCGGCCTTGCTGCGGGACAAACCCATGCCCGTACCGATGGGCAGGGCCCATCTGAGCTACGCGCCTACCGGCATCGTGCTAGCGGTCATGCCGTGGAATTTCCCGTACTGGCAGATCATTCGCGCCGCCGTGCCCATTCTGGCCGGAGGCAATGGTTTTATCGTCAAGCCCGCCGAAAACACGCTGGGCTGCGGCGCATTGCTGAATGAGATTGCGCAGGATTGCGATCTTGGCGATGTGTTCATCTCCGCCAATCTCGCTCGCGAGCAGACGGCACGCGTCATTGCCGATGAGCGGATTTCGGGCGTGACAGTTACGGGCAGTGTCAGGGTCGGGCGTCTCCTCGCTGGCATGGCCGGTGAGAACGGCAAGAAGACCGTTCTGGAACTGGGTGGGTCTGACCCGTTCATCGTGCTGGCAGATGCCGATCTGGACAAGGCCGTCGATGCCGCCGTGACGGCGCGCTTCGCGAATTGCGGGCAGGTCTGCATTGCCGCCAAGCGGATCATCCTCGAAGCACCGATTGCCGAGGCCTTCACGGAACGTTTTCTCGAAAAGGTAAGAGCGCTTCGTCTCGAAGACCCGATGAGCGATGGCGCCTTTATCGGCCCGATGGCACGCACTGACCTGCGCGATGGCCTGCACAAGCAGGTGCAGCAGAGCATCGCGGAAGGTGCGCGGCTTGTGGTCGGCGGCGAGGCTGTGAACCGTCCCGGCGCGTGGTACGAGCCGACCGTGCTACTGGACGTCACCCCCGGCATGACCGCCTTCAGGGAAGAGCTTTTCGGGCCTGTCGCCTGCCTGATCACGGCACAGGATGTCGATCATGCCATTACGCTGGCCAATGACAGTGCCTATGGCCTTGGCGCAAGCCTGTGGACACAGGATGAGCGCCTTGGTCTTGCTCTGTCACAGCGCATCGAATCGGGTGGCGTATTCATCAACCGCATCACGGCCTCGGACCCCGCTTTGCCGATCGGTGGCGTGAAGGCGAGTGGCTATGGGCGCGAACTGACCGAACTCGGCCTGCATGAATTCATGAACATCAAGACGGTCTGGGCCTGCTGAACCAGTCAGTTTCTCTTTCCGGTCCTGACGCCATCGGCGCTCCTACGGCGCCTCCCCGCCCTCATTGACCGGGATCAGGACCGGAACCGGTAAGAACCCTCGCTCTCCCCCCGTTGCATCCGGCAATCCGAGCGCACGCATAACGACACGCCTCGTTCTTTCTCCCTCCAAGTACAGGGCGGATCAGTCTTACGAAAGTTCTTGCGTTATATCTTAAGATAGAACAGTCTAAAGATATAACGGAGGATACAAATGTTTTTTCGCCATCATCTACGTCATGCCCTCAATCGCCATGACGGTTTCGGTCACGGGTCTGATCATCGCTTCGGCGGTGGCATGGGCGGGGGTTTCGGGGGCCGCTTCGGCCGCCGCCGGGGCGGTGACATTCCCGGCGGTCGCAAGCTGAGCGCCGAGGAACTGCAACTGGTCATTCTCGCCCTGCTGGCCGAAAGTCCGGCGCACGGTTACGAAATCATCCGCCGCCTCGAGGAGCGGACAAACGGTTTCTACAAGCCGAGCCCCGGCATGGTGTACCCTGCCATGACCTATCTGGAAGAGATCGGCCAGGCTGAGGTCACACAGGAAGGAACCCGCAAACTCTACACCCTGACAGATCAGGGGCAGGCTTACCTGACGGAAAACCGTGCAGAAGCCGATCGTATTCTTGAAATCCTGACACGCATTGGCAGCCGCATGAGCGAGGTTCGCGAAGCGTTTGCCGGGCTGCATGATGTCGATCCCGAGGCCGCAGACGGGCTGCACAAGGCGCGTCATCACCTCAAGGCAGCGCTCTACAAGCATCGTGGGTGCAGCCCTGTCGAAGCCAGACGGATCGCTGCTATCCTGATGCGCGCCGCCGCTGAAATCATGGGCAAGGAATCGTCATGACCAGCAATTTGCCCCCTCTGCCCCCCACCAAGATCCACCATCCGCTTCGGCTGAGGCAGATCGAGGTGGCACGAATCATCCCGCTATCCGACACCATGCAGCGCGTCGTCTTTACGGGTCCCGACCTGCATGATTTCGTCACCGTCGGGACCGATGATCATGTGAAGCTGTTCTTCCCCCAGCCCGGCGAGACCCATCCTGTCCTGCCTGACATGAATGCCGACCGTACGGCACCGCGTGATCCGCGTATCATTGCCCGCGACTATACACCACGGCGCTTTGACGAGGAAAACGGCGAACTCACCATCGATTTCGTGCTGCACGACTCAGGGCCGGCCACCCAATGGGCTGCTCAGGCCAAACCGGGGCAGCGTCTTGGGATGGGCGGCCCCAAGGCCTCGAATATTCCGCATGAGCGCCTCACCTCGCATCTGCTGATCGCCGATGACACGGGCCTGCCCGCCATCGCCCGTACGCTGGAAGAGTTGTCACCCGAACACAGCGCCGTTGTGGTGCTTGATACGCAGGAAAGCGACAAGACCTACCCGCTGACGAGCCGCGCCTGGGTCGATCTCTTCCGCTGTGACAGGCCCGCTGGCCAAAGCCTCGCCGATCTTCTGCGCCTGGTCGTTCTGCCTGCCACAGAGACGCTCAACGTATGGATTGCGGCCGAGATCGATACAGTGCGTGCCCTGCGCGACCATCTGGTGAATGAGGAAGCCATCCCACGCAGCCGGATCAGGGCAGCCGGATACTGGCGTCGTAACACCGAGGCGGGCGGTGCACGGGTGGATGACTGACCATCCGGAAAACCCAGGCCCTGAGCAGTGAACTCATCCCTTACCGGGAAACCGGTGTTCAGGACTTGGGGTATCATGAATGTTCGCCTCGTTCAGTCATCAGATGATGCAGAGCTAACTGGCCCCCGCTCAGGTTTGGATGCAGCGCACACGTTCATCGAGTGCCGCTTCGAAACGCGACGGCTCCCAGTTTTCCTGCAAGGCCTGAGTCATAAGAGCCTGCTGACTTTGGGGTGCCAAACCATTGATGGGTGGATCACGATCGAGATTGGTCGGGAAGGCATAACCCTCGGCACAAGCTGCAACAGCGTGCATTACGGCACCGCGCCCAAGCGCCCGCTCGGTCTGGAGACGTTGGAGCACAGGGTAGAGAGCCTTGGCCATTCGCGCGCGATCCATGTTTTCCATTGCGCGGCCGAAGGGGGAGGAAACCTGAAGCAGATTGGCCATACGCCGTATGGACCGGGAATGATTCCTCCCGGCAGCATGAAAGAGCGCCGGATTGAAAAATACGGCGTCACCCTTTTCCAGAGGGAGCTGCACATGGGTGTTCTGGAACCATTCCCTGATCTCGGCACTCTGGGTTGCCAAGTAACCGGGGCCGTATTGCTGAGTGAATGGCTTGTAGAGCGTCGGCCCGCTCTCGAGCGGCATGTCACAATGGGCGACCGCCCCCTGCAGAGTCAGGAAAGGTGAGACGGCGTGCACATGCACCGGATAGCGGATGACCTGCTCGGTGGACTGGAATCCGAGATGATAGTCGCGATGGACCGTCTGCGCCTCACCGCCGGGATTAACCACATTAACCTGTGACGTGATCTGGTAAGCCGGGCCAAGCCAGGCCTCACTTACGAGCGCGACCATTTCATTGCTGTAGTAACGGGCGAACCCTTCCGGATCGAAAAGGCAGAGTTTTTCCAGTGCGTTCCAGACGCGATCATTGGCTCCGGCCTTGGCGAAGTGATCGCCCGACTGCACCCCATCGCGTTTTTGCAGAGTGATCAGCGCGTCGAACTGATGCGTCACGTGGTCAAGTGCGGCCATATCGTCAAAGGCCTTCTTGAGCACCACAATGCCCGGGCCGTCGCGCAGCGCCTGCGCCCATTCGGCCATCACCAGCTCACGTCCCTCCTGGGTCAGGGTAAGGCGCCGGATATCACCGCAATCGTAAAGGGGAACCTGCCCGGCACCGATAGAGGCAGCCAGAGGATAATCGCGCAGCGTGATCTGCCGCTTGGTCAGCGTTTGCAGCTCTTCCAGCGTGGCATGATCCGGGGAGTACCAGTTGCGGCTTGCCCGCAATACAGAGAGATTGTCCGCTTTCACCTGTCGATCTCCATCTTGTCGATCCCTGCCTGAAACCGGGCGGCTTTCCGTCGGGCTATCGCAGGCAACGCCAGAAGATTACAATCGTGTAATCGAACGCCCCATACGGTAAACACCTCAGAAACACCTCAGGACAGTTTCAACGCTTCTTCATGGAATCCGGAGGAGACGCAGCATGGCCATCGCCCATTCACTCAAGGACATATCCCGTCAGGCCGGGGTCAGTCTCGCCACCGTTGATCGGGTGTTGCATGATCGCAAGGGCGTGCGTGACAGCATGCGACGCCGCGTGCTTCAGGCCATGGACGAACTCTCCCGCCAGACCCTCGAACTTTCCCTGCATGGGAGCCGGCTGACAATCGATCTGGTCATGGAAGCGCCCGATCGCTTCTCCTCAGCCGTAAGGTTGGCGCTCGAAGCCCAGCTCCCGGCGCACCTCCCGGTATTGATGCGCGTACGCTCTCATCTGGGCGAGACAGCGACCGGTGAGGAAATTGCTGCCATCATGGCGCGTATCAGGAAGCGCGGGTCCAACGGCATCCTGCTGAAGGCACCCGATCACCCCTCCATACGTGCAGAGATACTGGCCTGCGCAAAGGCACGTATCCCGGTCGTCACTCTGGTAACCGACCTGCCGCACTCCGCCAGACAGGCCTATGTCGGCATGGACAATCATGCTGCGGGAGGCATGGCCGCATGGCTGGCTTCGGGCTGGATGCCCGCCGAGACCCATGCGGGGCGATCCATTCTCGTCGTGGTTTCAAGCAACCGCTTCGTTGGCGAGGAAGAGCGCGCCCGCGGGTTTCGCGAATGGCTGCAGCAATATGCGCCGCATCTTGCCATCGTCTCGCTTGGTGAAGGGCGCGGCCTGGACTGGCAAACCTACGATCTCGTTGCCAACGCCCTGCGGGACCGTCCCGATATCGCCGGTATATACTCGATCGGTGGCGGCAATCACGCCATTGCCAGAGCCTTGCGGGACTGTGTAATCGAGCCGCGCCTGTTCATCGCGCATGATCTCGACCGCGATAACAGGGCGCTTCTCTCCGATGGAACCATCACAGCGGTACTGCATCACGATCTGACGGCTGACATGCTTCTGGCTTGCCGGATTTTCACAAGCGCCAATCAGTTGCGCCCACCGATTCAGGATATCTGCCCGAGCCCAGCCCAGCTGATCACACGCTTCAATCTGCCTCCGATGGGGCAGCAACTAACTGATAGTCTCTCGAATGTATCTACCCATCGGCATGCACGACCGGGTGAGTGACAACTCGCGCGGTCGCGACTCCGGTAACGGACAACACTGCGCTTTTAGGCCAGGAATTTCGCCTGCGCCTTGCGCAGCGACGCGGGGGGCAGCGTGCCTTCCGGGGTATGGCCGTCCTGCAGGCCTGTCCCGAGAGCGGTCACAACCGGCACCACGCCGCCCCACTGCGTGGAGGGCAGATCGGCATCATCCTCGACTGGGCCGCCTGTTCTGATCTTTGCACTGGCTGCCTCGATGTCGAGGGCCATGACGCCTGTAGCCTTGCGTTCCTGCGCCGTCATGGCCCGCACCTCACCCGAACGGCCCGGCAGGAGATGATCGGTTATGGCGTCGAGCGCCAGCTGATGCTCCTCCGCCAAAACCTTCCTCGCAGTGCCATGCACAACCGCACTGCGGTAATTGACCGAGTGGTGAAATGAAGAGCGGGCCACGACGATCCCCGTCAGTTGGGTCACGGTCAGGCAGAGTTTCTGGCCATCCAGCGCCATGATCCGTGTCTTGGAAGCGCCATGCAGATAGAGCGTGCTGCCGATACGGGCATAGGCCATCGGTATGACCATTGGACGCTCATCGGCCACAAACCCCACATGCCCGACCAACCCCGTATCGAGAATGGCATGGAGGGTCGCTTCATCATAATGCGCGCGCCGTGCCTGCCTCGCCCTGGCGTAATCGGGAATCATGGTTTTCTGCTCCTTGCTCGGCATGCGGCCCCTGACGTGGCGCCTGTCGTAAAAACGTTAACGCAGGAACTGGACTGATCCGAGAGCCGGTTTTATGGTTTTTCGCCATGCCAGTTTACCTACCCGCCCTGTTCAGCGTCGATCCACACGCATCTAACCCCTTGCCGGTCCAGCTCTTCGCAGCTCTGAGTTGCGCCATAAAATCGGGCAAACTGGCGCATGGCGAAGCCTTGCCCTCGACTCGACAGGCCGCCGCCATGCTCGGCCTGTCGCGCAGTTCGATCGCCACGGCCTATGACCTGCTGCGGGCGGAAGGTATTCTCGATATGCGGGCCGGACGACGCCCGGTTGTGCATTGCATGAGCCTGCCCTCACCCCGGACGGTTACGGGGGGCACGACCGCCCTGTCGGACAGAGGCAGGATTTTGGCCCAGGACCCGCGAGCAGCAAGCTATCAACGCGATACAGGCCGCTTATCCCCCGGTGTCCCGGATGAGGCACAGTTTCCCGCCGATCTGTGGGCCCAGACCCTGCGTCGTGTCGCACGGCAGAATCACGGCGATGAAGCCGCCTATGGCGGGTATCACGGGACTCATACCCTGCGTGAGGCGATCAGCACCCGTCTCGCAAGCGATCGCGGGCTGCGTGTCAGCCCCGGGCAGATCATCATCACGCCAGGCACGCAGGCATCGCTCACGCTCATCGCGCAGGTCATGACCGACCCCGGTGATGTGGTTGCCGTAGAGGATCCCGGCTATCTGGGCGCCCGTGCGAGCTTCATGGCATCAAGCGCACACATCGTCCCCGTTCCGGTGGATGATCACGGGATGCAGGTCAGCCAGCTGCCCCACGAAGCGCGTCTCGTCTATATCACGCCATCGAACCAGTTCCCTCTGGGCGGTCGCATGGGGCTGGACAGACGTCTCGCCCTTCTTGAGCGCGCCAGAGCCCAGAATGCGCTTATACTCGAGGACGATTATGACAGCGAGTTCCTGTGGCATGGTCGCGAAATTGCCGCGCTTGCCGCGCATGGCACGGGGTGTGAATGGCTCTATCTTGGCTCCGCCTCGAAAGCCTTGCTGCCGGGATTAAGGCTGGGCTGGATGGCTGTGCCCGAGCCACTGGTTGCACCCTTGCGGGCGGCACACCGCACGATGGGTCTGGCCGCCAATCTGCACGCTCAGCTTGCCATCGCGGCCCTTATGGAAACAGGACAATACCGGGCGCATCTGCGCCGTATCGCGCGTCTTTACCAGCAGCGGGGCATGGCCCTTTATCATGCGCTTTCAACCGTGGAAGGGCTGCATGTCACGCCGCCGCATGGCGGGGTGCAAATCGGCGTGATCCTTGAACATGCGGGTTTTGAGACAGCCTGCCTGACAGCGCTCAGTGCAGCGGGGTATCGCATGGGGCGTCTGTCAGCCCTTTGCCAGCAGACAAAGCTGGAGGGGCTCATCATGGGCTTTGCCTCGTTGCGAGAAGACGACCCGGCCAGACTTGCCGCCCTTTTGCGAAGCGTCCTCGAGGGTGCGCCGGGCGTTTGAGCCCGTTGCGGCAGGCTCAGCCCTTTGGCTTGTTCCACCCTCCCATATGGCAAAGATGGTGCCATTCACCTTCGGTGACAGGCGCTACCGAGAGACGTGACTGACGCAGAAGCGCCATGTCAGCCAGAGCCGGATCAGCCTTTATGGTCGCGAGAGAAACCGGATTTTCAAAGGCCCCACAGGCCTGCACGTCCACGCAAACCCATTTACCGCCCTCCGCGCTCGGATCGGGATAGGATTCACGGACAACCCTGACCACACCCACGATCTCCTTGTCCGAAACCGAGTGGTAGAAAAAGGCCAGATCACCACAACGCATGGCAGCAAGGTTGTTGCGCGCCTGATAATTGCGCACGCCGGTCCAGGGCTCGATGTCGTTACGCACCTGCTGCTGCCATGAGAAGGCCTCAGGTTCGGATTTGATCAACCAGTACTGCATTATCGTCCCTCTCTTATCGGCCTGATCTGTCTGGATCATCGGAAGAAACTGCGCCATGCGGCCTCCCCCCCTCGCCATGAATCCCGTATCAGGACGGCTTTCCGTCAAAACCGGCATTGGATGGTAGCTGAAGCGGGCTATATCATGACCGCGATCGAGGAGGAGAGAAGCACGAAGTGACCGGTACTGCGCAAGACACCAGGGGAGGCAAAGGCACTGAACCGCCCGTGCGGGGAACGTTCCTACATCGTTATGCCAATCCGGGGCGCTTCCTGAAGCTGGCGCGATGGCTGTTGCCACTGCTGGCCCTTCTGTCATGTCTGACGCTTGGCATCGGTCTGGTCTGGGCGCTGGTCTGGTCGCCAGCGGACTGGCAGCAGGGGGATGCCGTGCGGATCATGTATATCCATGTTCCCATGGCGATACTGGCCTCGGGTGGCTATGCCGCTCTTGCCATATGCGGGGTTCTGTCCCTCGTCTGGAAGCATCCTCTGGCCGATCTTGCCGCCGTCGAGATCGGACCACCAGGCGCTGCCATCACAGCGCTCTGTCTGATCACCGGCTCACTCTGGGGGAAGCCCATGTGGGGAACATGGTGGGTGTGGGATGCGCGGCTGACCTCAGTGCTCGTGCTGTTTTTTCTGTATCTCGGTCATATTGCGCTGATTCAGGCTTTCGACGACCCGCAGCGCGGGTTTCGTGCCGCAGCTATTCTGGCCATTGCCGGTGTCATCGATCTGCCCATCATCAAGTTCAGCGTGAGCTGGTGGAACACCTTGCACCAGCCCGACAGCATCACGCTCACCCATGCCCCTGCCATGCCGCCATCCATGCTGCTGCCGCTTTCGTGCTGCATGGCCGGCTTTGCCTTTGGCTTTGCCGCCCTTGTGACAGGCCGCCTCAAGGCTGCCATTCTCGAAGCCCGGGCCAGACAGATCATGACCCGATCGCTCGTGCATGAGGGACCGGCTGCGTGACCCATCTGCCCTATATCATTGCCTCCTATGCCGTGACGCTCGTGATGATCGGTGCGTTTACCCTGCCCCTCTTGCTGCGCCTGCGCCGCGCCAGAGCCCGCCTTGCGCTGCTTGAACACCGGCAGGGAGCCAGACAGCGCAGCACCGGAAGCCCCGATACCGGATCGCTCCCCGATCAGAGGGCGACCTAATGAGCGACACGCTGTTTCAGGCACGTCCTAGGCGTCGCATGACCCGCAAATCCCGCCGGTTGTGGCTGGTCATCAGTTGCCTCGCCTGCTTCGCCGTTGCGACAGCGCTGGTACTGAATGCCTTTTCCTCCAGCATCGTCTTCTTCATGGCACCCTCACAGCTTGTGCAAAAGCCACCTGCGCCCGACCGGGTGATCCGCCTTGGCGGCATGGTCGTGGCGGGGTCGCTCCGACGCGAAACGGATGGCAAGACACCGGTCAATTATTTCAGGGTCACGGATGGGCAAGCCGCCGTTGAGGTGCGCTTTGAAGGCATCCTGCCGGATCTGTTCCGGGAGGGGCAAAGCGTGGTCGCCCTTGGCAGCTATCATGCCGGCGCACCCTTTGCAGCCTCTGAAGTGCTGGCCAAACATGACGAGACCTACATGCCCAAGGAAGTGGCTGAAGCCCTGCAACGCAGCGGCAAATGGGACCCGCGTTATGGCAAACCACCCAGTTCCGAAAGCTGGACGAGCATGATCCGTGACGATGCCAAGGGTCACACAACACCATGATGTCTGTCGCATGATTTCCGTCTTGGGGGCCGAACAGGGCCATTATGCACTGGCTCTGGCCTGCGTGATCGCACTGGCCCAGTTCATCCTGCCGCTCTGGGGGACCGCACGCGCCAGAGTTGCGCTGCTCGATCTGGCCCCGGCGCTGGCTGTAGCCCAGTTGCTCACACTGGGCTTTTCCTTCGCAAGCCTGATTGCCTGCGCGGTGAGTGATGATTTCTCGGTGCAGAACGTGGCCGCGAATTCTGCCCTGAGCAAGCCATTGCTGTACAAGATCACGGGCGTCTGGGGTAATCACGAGGGGTCGGTTCTGCTCTGGGCGCTTATCCTTGCCCTGTGCGGAGGTGCCGTAGCCCTGTTTGGCCGTAACCTGCCGCTCGTGCTCAAGGCCCGTGTGCTGGCCATTCTGGGCGGCGTATCAACCGGGTTCCAGCTTTTCTGTCTGCTCACTTCCGACCCTTTCGAGCGCGTCTGGCCAGCACCCGATGACGGGCAGGGCATGAACCCGCTTCTGCAGGACCCCGGCCTCGCCTTCCACCCGCCCATTCTCTACACCGGCTATGTCGGGTTTGCCGTGCCCTTCGCCTTTGCTGTCGCTGCCCTGATCGAGGGCCGTGTGGATGCGGCCTGGGGCCGCTGGGTCCGTCCCTGGGCCGTGGCGGCCTGGGCGTTTCTCACATGCGGCATCGCGATGGGCTCTTGGTGGTCCTATTATGTGCTCGGCTGGGGCGGCTACTGGTTCTGGGATCCGGTGGAAAATGCTTCGCTTATTCCCTGGCTGACCGGAACGGCCCTCGTTCATTCGGCCATCGTCGTCGAAAAACGCGATGCCTTGCGTATCTGGACCGTCCTGCTGGCCATAGCGAGCTTCTCGTTCTCGCTTTCGGGCACATTTCTCGTACGCTCGGGTATTCTCAATTCGGTTCATGCCTTCGCCAATGACCCCGCCCGCGGCATCTTCATTCTGGGTCTGCTGGCGCTCGTCATAGGCGGATCACTTGTGCTGTTCGCCTGGCGCGCGCCCTCACTCATATCAGGGGGCATCTTTGCGCCGTTTTCACGCGAAGGCGGGCTCGTGTTCAATAATATTCTGCTTTGCGCCCTGTGCGCGGTGGTGGTGACCGGCACCATGTACCCCCCCTTCATGCAGATCCTGACAGGGCGTACCCTCTCGGTCGGCAAGCCGTTTTTCGATGCCACCACCATTCCGCTGGCACTCCCCCTCATGCTTGCGATGGGTATTGGCCCTCTGCTCCCCTGGAAGCGTGCACGCCCCTCACCGGTGCTGCGGCGCCTCTTTCCAGCGGCCTGTTTTGCCGCGCTTGGGCTTGCAACCACGCTCATTCTGCTCGACGGCCTTCTTCCCGCGCTCTGCGCGGCGGCGGGGCTGTGGGTCATTGCGGCCAGTCTTTCCGATCTGGCCGTCCGTCTGGGCGTCACCACAACCCGGTGGAGTGCGATACCCCGGACCATGCGCCGGCGCGTGGCAGGACTCCCCCGCGCCGTGTGGGGCGGGGCTCTCGCCCATATCGGCGTGGGTGTGACGGTGCTGGGTCTCACTGGCATGTCTCAGGCGAGCCATTCTGTGGTGGAACTCGGCGTGGGAGAGACGATCCAGCAAGGTACGCTGGTCTGGCGGCTCGATGGCGCGAGACAGGAGGACGGCCCGAATTACCGCGCGCTCGTGGCCGACCTGACTGTCCTGCGCGCCGGGCGTGTCATTGCCCATCTGCATCCGTCGCGTCGTGATTTCGCAAGCCAGCATCAGGTGGCGACCGATGTCGCCATAAGAACCAACCTGCTGCGCGACCTCTATGCTGCACTAGGTGAGGCTCATGGCACAGGCGCGCAGACCCGCTATGTGCTGCGCCTTCACAATAATCCGCTTGCCCCCTGGATCTGGCTTGGCGGTGTGATCATGGCTCTCGGGGGGGCGCTTTCGCTGTCGGATCGACGCCATCGCCTCGGTGCGCCCGGCAGAGGCCGCACAGCCTCTACCTTGCCGGGCGCGAAGGAGATACATCCATGACACGCCTGACAAGACGCCGGATGTTCATGGCGCTTCCCGTAGCCGGGGCGACTCTTGCGGGGCTGGGATGCTGGAAGATGCTGGCGGCGATGCAGGATGGCTCCTTCGACCCTCATGCCATCCGTAACGATCAGGCGAGCGAGACAATTCCGGATTTTTCGCTGCCCGGTCTCACCGGGCAAAGTGACGGTTTCTCAACCGCCGACCTCAAAGCCAGCCCTGTGCCTGTGCTCGTGAATTTCTTCGCCTCCTGGTGTATCCCCTGCGTCGCAGAAATGGCCGCCCTGCGGGTGATCAGCCGCGACATCGCTCTTTGGGGTATTGCCTACAAGGACAAGCCACAGGACGCTCGTCGTTTCATCGAGCGCGATGGCTCGCCTTATGCACGCACGGGCCTGGATGAAAGCGGTATGACCGCCATCGACTGGGGCGTGACCGGCGTGCCTGAGAGTTTTCTCGTCATGCCGGGTGGGCATATTGCATGGCATGGCGCGGCCGCGCTTGATGACGCCCTGTTTCATCAAACAATCCTGCCTCTCGCCAAGCAGGCGTCCGCCCCATCTACAGGTGGTGGCAGGTCGCCATGAGCCCGTCAGGATTGGCCTTACGTTCTCTCGCTCCGGCATGGCTTGGTGTTATTCTGCTGACAGCGCTGCTAGCCCTCACACCCCTGATATCCGGTCGGGCTCTGGCGCTGGACGATCCGTCCGAGATGCTGCACGACCCCGCACAGGAAAAGCGGGCGGCTGCCATAGGGGCCCAATTGCGCTGTCTGGTGTGCCAGAACGAATCCATCGAGGATAGCAGCGCAGGACTGGCGCGCGATTTGCGACATATCGTGCGCGAGCATGTGGCAAAAGGCGAGAGCGACGCCCAGATCATGGCATGGATGACCCATCGCTATGGCGAATTCATCCGGTTGAAGCCGCAATTCTCGATGGCCACATTGCTGCTCTGGACCATGCCGGCTCTGGCGGTTGCCGTCGGTATTGGCGCGGCGCTAACGATGATGCGCCGCAAGCAGGAAGAACCTCCCCTGACTGAAGCCGAAGCCACGCGTTTGGCTAGTCTGCTGCGTGAGGAGAGCAAGTCATGAGCTGGCTCGGTTTCCTGCTTGTCACGCTTCTGGCCCTCTCGCCGCTGCTTTGGCTGATATTCCTCCAATCGAAGCGCCAGCTCCCACCCGTCGGGCCACGCCTGTCAGCCCTCGCGCTGTATCGCGAGCAGTTGCGCGAACTCGACCGGGATATGGCCTCCGGGCTGATCGACCCCACTGAGGCGGGCAAGGCACGGCTGGAGATACAGCGTCGCATTCTCGCCGCCGACGCACTGCCTGATGACGGCCTTACAGCCCGCGCCCTGCCAGCAGCACGTGTGGATGGTGAGCCTTCAGATAAACGCGAGGGCCATCGGGCACAGGTTTCACAAGGTATGCGGCCCTGGAAATCTGTGCTCTGGCTACCAGTGCTGCCCGTCGCTGGGCTCGCGCTTTATCTGGTGAACGGTCATCCGTCACTTCCACCCCGGCCGCATCAGGACCGCACGCGCAGTGTCTCGCCGGAGCTGCGGGCACTTTTCGGCAAGTTGGCCCGGCAGGTGGCAACGCTCTCCCCTCAGGACCCGGATTTCATCCGATCGGCCCTGCTGCTGGGTCAGGTAGATGAGGCCATGAATCGCCCCGAAGAGGCTATCGGCCTGTATCGTCGTGTTCTGGCTGCACGCTTCATCCCCGATCTGGCCGTGCAGGTGGCAGAGCTTCAGACCCGTCGTGACGGTCACATCTCACCCGATAGTCTCGCCCTGTATCGACGCGCTGTGGATGAAGCCCCGGCAGATGCCCCGTGGCGTCTGGCGGTCGAGGCCCGCATCGCGACAGGCGAGCACGAGAACACGCCCTGAGGTCCGACCAAGCCTGTCGTCACACCTCCTGCGCGAACGCAACGCCCCTCAGAGCCGACGCGCGATCGCCGCCCGAACGCGCTGCCAGGTCTTGCGCAGCCCGTAGAAACGGGTCTGCTCAAAAGCAGGCCTGACCGTGCAGCTATTGCCGAATTTCGGGGCGAAATCGACGAGAGCCCCCTCGCGCACATAACGCCGGTAGAGCGCTTGGGTCTGGTCGGTCTGCCACCCAGCTGCCTGACAGAGCACAGCCGCGAAAGCCTGCGAGCGCGGAGGAAGAAGGTCAGCCGCATGAGATGCATAGCTGACCGCAAGCCAGCGATAATGATAGCGCGCATCGGGCTTGACTGCACTGCTGTCGAACCGGGCGATTTCCTGCGCCGTGACGAAGGTTCTTGAGGCAGGCGGCTTCTGCCCAGCCTGGCCTTTAACCGGATGGGGATCGATATCGGCCCCCCAACCATAGGTCCCGCCCCAGATATGATAATCTGGCCCCAGCTCCGTGCCAGTCAGCTCCATACCATAGAGCTTCACGATCCGTGCCGCCAAAAACCAGGCTTCCGCGCGCCCGGCCCGGGTCCAGCGCGACTTTGCGTCCGAAAGCGCCTCTGCATAGGTTTTGATCAGTTGCTCATAGGTCAGATAGAGTGGCTGGCCTTGCTCGCTCTCGAGCGCGAACCCCGCCTTGTGATCGTGATCCGTATAATTCAGCGCTTCTGCGAAGCGGTGTTCACGGATCAGGCGACGCACGAGGAGCGACCGCATCACATCCGGCATCGTCTCGACGGGCGGCTCACCGGCAGGTTCCGTCTGGCCGTTCTGCACCCCCGATGGTCTGGCGCCAGATGCCTTGGGCAGCGTTGGGGGTACGTTGGCATCCACGAACCGCATGAGTTCATCGACGCTCAGAACGCGCTCAGCGACATAGGCGGCATCGATCCCGACATCGCTGCCCGGTCCGGCCTGCTGCGCGGCTTTATAAAGCCAGAGAAGCGCCTGCACATATTCGCCACGCGATAGCGCCAGCACACCCTGCTCACCATGCATACGCACTGCAATTGCAGGGTCTTGCGCAGGCGACAGTGTCGGGAACCCTTTGGTCGCTTCGGCATAAGCAAGTGTTGCGGCTTTTGTGTCATTGGCGCGGACAGCCAGCTTGGCGCGCACCCAGGCAGCCAGAGGGGACGGATTCTGTGTAGCGAAATCCCGCGCCAGATCGAACTGACCCTGACGATAGGCCGCGGCCGCCAGCAGATCGGTTCCGTCATCCGGTTTGACGCCCTGCTCATGCACGGCAATCGC
>Ga0157362_1000348_pt1 | contig 15316 bp, 5 predicted proteins | sample AttlaeALBM3_FD_111480 | JGI IMG/M metagenome (GOLD analysis project Ga0157362, IMG submission 111480) | Fungus gardens microbial communities from leaf cutter ant in Ribeirão Preto, State of São Paulo, Brazil - Atta laevigata ALBM3 | ecosystem: Host-associated > Fungi > Mycelium > Unclassified ... | reverse complement strand
TATAAACGTTTTATAAATAATATAAATATAGAGGAGAGAGAGAGAGAGAGAGAGAGAGAGAGAGAGAGAGAGAGAGAGAGAAGAGAAACAACTGCGAATTAATTTTCTCGTATAATTTCTCACATTTCAGCCCCTCAGAACTTACGTTACATAATTTAGTAGAAACAACCGAGTTGCATGATAGAATACAGCCGAGTTTGTAATCGCATAAAGCATAGTTTTCTCCGTGAATAATCTGTATCATACTAGATGATAAATGTAATATTATTATCATCAAAATAAATTGAAAAAAATCAAGAATTCAAAAGTTTCACATTACGTGCTGTAGTGATATCAGTTGCGATGATCGGTGATCAATAACCTAATCAACGAATCAGACGATGGTGGTCAGCGATACGGTGTCAGGGCCGAGTCACCTGGAGCGACCTACCTGACCTCCGCTGTACGTACGTGTAATGCGTGCGGGTGGCCAAGCACAGAGATACGCCGAGAGAGAGGGAGAAAGAGAGAGAGAGAGAGAGAGAGAGAGAGAGAGGGAGAGAGAGAGAGAGAAGAAGGGATGGAAGGGAAGGAGAGAGAGAGAGAGGGAGAGAAAGAGAGAGAGAGTCGCGGGGTGGAGGGTCAAAATCCCCTGGTCGTCTCCCTAGGAATTCCTCCCTGTGGCGGTGATAGAGGGATGGTACGTCGGGGGACGGGGACGTCACCCCTTTCGCGGCTACCCAAGTACCCCACCAGAGGTATCGCTTTGGTCCTGGTGAAGTCGGTGGGGATGTTGTCGTCATGACGACCGAACGACGAATACAGTGGGGACGAAGCATAAGAGGGGCCCGACGGTGGCATTGATCGCTGCGCGCCCGTGGACCATCACGGTGGTGTTGCCACGGGTATAGAAGGGGTGAATACGAGCGTGCTCCTACTTTCCTTCTTCGCTCGCGCGCGAGAGAGAAGAGAGTGAGAGAAAAGAGAGAACGCTCTCCGCGTGCGATTCTCTTGTATCGCACATATTATGGACTTCGTATTCGTACGGAAGCATGCGTCCAAGTATGGACTTACGGGGTGCTTATGCGCGCCCCTCGAGCGAGGCGTGAATGATTCCGCGACGCGAGAATGTTGTATTCCAGCGGCGTGTAGACGTCGCGACGCGCGTGAGAGATGCGAAGATTTCGCCGCGGATTCTTGCCGTAGAGTATATAATCTCTCCATTACGGTGTTTGTCGGGAACGTAGTCTTTAAATATTTGAGTCTTGTTGATAATTATGAAATATAAATATTTGTTTTTAAAAAGTCTCAATAAATATGCAGAAAATCGTTTAAATTATTCTGTTTAAAAAAATGTGTCCAGAGGACTGTAATGGAATAAATAATTAACTGCTGATTAATGCATATTACATATTAATTAATCATATATTTATAAAAGTTATGTTAATGTATAGATTCTTTTATTGATGAACATAAAGTAGTTTATTGATAATGAAAAATATAAACAAAAGAGTATTGTGCATGTTATTGATAAAAATGGAATCATATGGAAACAAAATGAACAATTATAAAGAAATTAATAATAATTGTAGGAAGCAGTTAAATATATTTTCGTTTCAGCTTGTAATTTCATTGATCGTCAGTTAATATGATTTATACCGATGATGGACGTTAATAAAATTGTGTAAAAACAATTTACATGAAAATATACTTTCGTATACAGAATACTCCGATGTTTCCATAAGTTTTTCCTTTATTCCTATTTCGCAATGCAAATCAACCCCGAGCTAGGAAACAGCAACAGTGTACTATCGCCACAGTATTATCAGTATACTGCACTTTCGATTAGCAGCAATGTGTTTGCGCGCACATTCAATGAAGGCCGTCAGACTAACCGTCCCCAATTCTCGTCGTTTCATCGCGACCTTCGCTTTTTACGCGAAGATTCTAATCGCGCGACAAGCTCTTCAACGGTCGGAAAAAAAATAGATACCGACGAAACAAATTCCGGTTAACTCGCAGTCGTTTAAGCCAGAGTGCGGAAGCTTTATCGTGATCTCGGACGACATTATACTAGGATAAGGGAGGTTTTTAACGCTGTCGTAACCCCATTACGCGCCGCATCATCCCTAGGTTCTTACCATCCCGTTGGAACATGGACAGCGTGTGCGGGGTGGCATTGAGAAAGATAAAGATACAAAACGAAGCTCACCCCAATCTGGTATGCCCTCGTATTCTCTTCGTGTTACGTGACGTGATGTATTATGGAGATCGCCGTGAAGTGAATTGATTGATGTATGCTATGCAATGCCGTGAACTAGATTGGACATATCGGGATTTGAGAGAAAGTATTTAAGTTAAGTGCGCGAGAGTAATGCAAGTTATCACATAACTTGCGATGCAAAACGATTTAGGACGCTGTTATGCGCAATAATATTTCGATATTACAAATCGCTCGGTTGTAAGATTTTGCATTTTACGAACATTTTACAATTAAAATAACGATAAAGATAGAAGCAAAGTTAACGAAACGATGGTGTTCTACTAATGTGGTGTTTTACTAATGTAGAATTAATTTTAATTAATAATCTCGGTTTAACTTATTTTTTATCATCTTCTAATTTTAAGAAAACAATGAAGACGGAATTAAACTTACAATTAGATTAAAATTAATTTACATTGGTAGAAATAGACATTCTTGAAATTGGCAATATTTTTGATAATCATTTCGACCAGACTTTCTACTAATACGAAAATGACAGTTCTGCTTAAGTATCTAAAAAATTAATTAAACACAGATCTAAAAATAATTTTGTTAATCAAAATAATTATGTAAGAGCTCAAGCTAGAATGTCAACAATTTTTACAGTTCATCACGCTTGAGAATTCCTACGTAATTATTTTGATGATTCAAATTATTTTCAGATCTGTGTCTAGCTAAATTTTTAGATACTTCAACAAACTCGTTCTTTTTATGAATTGACAGATCAAACATTCACTTCGTGGATTAATAAGCAAAATTCTTTCCTGCTCACCGGTGTATCCAGCCGTTGTCTACAGCGGTAAACATCTCCCTAACAGGTCGTAGGAGAATAATCCTTATATTTCCCGCTAGTATTGCACGGTTCTGTGCGAGATACAATTATTGCCGAGTCCGGCCGAGACGTACCGTGATCACGCGAATGCTCGACTTGAAACACAGCCTTCGAGCACGCACCAACTAACGAAGGGTTCAATAATATATGACTCCTTTCTGCGGCCACTGTCACTTTGTGATTATCCAATTGCAAACTGAAATTCACTTAGCAATATCGTTGCAGCGTGCCGAGAGGATTAAACAAAATAACAGCAAATAACAATAAAATTCGCGAGGAAACCTACAGTCGATAACAGACGCGTCGTGATCATCCCAGTATTACTGTCGATAATAAATTTCCATCTTCGCAACTGTAATAAATTTTATATAGATTTTGTTATATTTCTCCCCATAATATAAAGAATTTAGAGTGAATTTTTTAAAAATAAAAATACAACAGAGAACTGTATATAATTTAATTTAATTATTTAATTTTCAATATCGAATACTTGTGAGCAAATTATTTTTAAATAAAATTTTTATGAAAATTTGAAATATATTATTATTGTTACTAATTAGAGAAATAAAACTCATATTCCAAAGTTGTCTGCTTATATATTACACTTTCGGCGCTAATTTGTAAAGTCTCTTTAATTTCAATATTGCTCTGTAATTAAGCTTCTCGTTCTGCGTACTAAGAAATTCATCCTAAATATATATTCATTAAAGAACCCATGATCAACAGAAAACACGTAGTATTATGGCAGCGACGCATTCTATAAAATTTCACGATCATCATCATCGACTGCCTCTTCATCCGCGAGCGGTAGCGTAACCACTAATTAACGAGTCTTTTCCCCGCTGGCTTCTCAAATACCATCGAAGGCGAAACGACCGGCGCAACCGATCGGCAGTCGCAGCGGATGTGCGCGCACCTTTATAGCGCAACGACGACTTCATTCGCTCGTTCGTAACGGGCTATCGCGGCATTGGATTTTTTTCAGGTCCTTTGCTAATTAAAAAATTCCACGCGAAGTCAGATTTCCTGCTGGCGCGCCGTGCCACAGCGCACACGAACGCTTGTATGAACAAATCCAATACTGTAGCCCACCCCAAACTTTCTCTCTCTCTCTCTCTCTCTCTCTCTCTCTCTCTCTCTCTCTCTCTCATCTCTTCCAACGCGTATTTAATTCGTCTCGGGCACTCGCGGACGCAGAACGGAAGCATTAGCGGTCTACCATGAAGAGAACATTGTCGTGGTGTATTAAAACGTTTGTTTACCCATCAGGCTCTGCGAGGTCAGTTTATCAGTTCAACTACATAATCATTTATCCATTTTCTTTCGGAAATTAGAAATATAACGCTTATTTTTTCGGAAATAAAAATTATCGTACCGTGTCCTAGTTTTATTATTTTTATTTCTTATACTGTTAAATAATTCTCATTACAAGTCCGATATTGTTTCACTATTACGTTTCTCTTTTTTATATCATTATATTCATTTTTTATATTTCTCTTTGTTTTATTTTTTGTTAATTTATTATAATTAGTTTATTATAATTTTCTTGTATATGATCATTAATCATGTTTCGTATTCTTACTTTAGAGGGCTCACTCTAAAATATTAATAAACACTTCATCTATTTACCTATTTACTTTCTTTACCATATTTATATACCGAAATCCACATTTCTTCTCGTAGGTTATAGCACAATGCATAAGTTAACATAAATGACATAAAACCGTCTGGATCAATGAATATATTATATAAATCAATATGGTGACTTTATGCTAGACGTTTTATCGGCCCATACAATTTCATACCAAGCTATGCTGTGTTCAAGTATTTTGCTACATTGAAAACAAACAATATCAATTTCAAAGAAATATTTTTTAAAAATTAAGATACTTTTTTTTCAGTGTAGCATAAAACCGTCTGGACCAATAAATATGTTATGTAAATCAATAAGGTGGCTTTATGCTAGATGTTTTATTGATCCATACAGTTTTATACTAAGCTATGCTCAAGCATTTTGCAATAATTTTTATTCTTAATTTAAACGAAAATGAAAGAGTTTGCATCATCAACCTATTGAGATATCAGTCTGATTCCAAAGGTCTTTTCTTCCCATTTACGCAATAAAAAGATGCGTATGGAATTTCGTATTAGGGTTTATCCTGCTTGGTAGAGATAGGGACGCGTGGAACGATTCTCAGGACGCACCGCTGTACTCGACGGATCATGAATCATTCTGTTGCGTAGCGTAAGACACGCGACGTTCAGGGTTCAAGTCAACGTTCGTTTTCTCATTATCATGCGATCGTCAATACGATTCTTAATATCGGGAACAATTATTCGACACACGTGGACTCGCACGCGGCGTGGTTTTATCTTTATTTCGATGTAACGGCCGACGGCACGTCAAGGAAATTAACCGCGGAATTCGGCCGCCACGGCCGCGGAGGATATTTACGTGGCTCGAGGAGGCGGGGGAGACGACGCTTGTTAAACATTTTTTAATTAAATTCAAATCGATCGCGCCAGCCGATGCATGCCTGCTCTACGTGGCAGAACGTGCGGTGAAAGGAACGGCAGCGGGACGGGGTTGCGAGCGTTTCGAGATCTTCTTTTTTTGGCGGACGATTCGATATTCGCCTGAAAATATCGCTGACCGATGAAAACTGTATTTGGTAAACTGAATTTTCGAAAAGGCAGATAATAAATAATATCGTGTTACATCGTTTTATCATAGACACGAGTAGTCTTTTTTTTTAAATCTATTTTCCAAGAAATATTTATTTTCACGAATTTTCCCAGACACATAAATATTATTTCAAAAAGTGGCATTTTCCCCGAGGTATATTTATTATTGGCACAGTATCCTCCGCATCTACGTGTCAGTTTTAGCTGCCGAGCCAGTTCGGGAATATGTATATTCGTCACGGCGGAGCTAGGCAATACTTGACGCGACTGTGCCTTTTCTTAATCTTTCACCTCGGTAAATAGAGATGAAAGAAAATAATTTCCAATCGAGACCGGCTGTGAAGGCTGTGCATCTCGCGAGTCCCAGGCTCTTTATCGCCCGAACGTTTGAGTGGTGAACATCACGAGAGAGAGAGAGAGAGAGAGAGAGACTGTTTGAGATGCGCGACGCGAATGTCGGCGATGAACAGTAAATGTTCGCTCTCTCACTGCCAATGAAAATCGGTCAGCTAATATCGATACTTCATTCCATGAGGTAGGTCGGTGTTGCTCGCGTAATGAGCAATAGTTGTGTATGTAAAGCTACAAGCGGAAGGAAAATCGAGGCCGCCGGATAGATGAATCGACACAATTGTCCCAACAAAGTTAAATTATTGTCAAATCAGTTAAAAGACGACATAATAAAGACGATATAATATATATTATACAACGCAAAATTGATCAATGCAACTGCATTGATGTGACCTTGCGATTTTTACTGACAGGATCAGAAGTAGAAACGCAATTTTAAAAATTTCTCTTTCGAATCTAACATTGAAAATTATTTATTAAAAATATGAAACATTTAAGAACCTTTAGAGAGCAGGCATCTATTTTTAAAATAGCTTTTTCTGAATAAGATTTAGTATTATTTCGTTATACTCTTTATTTTAAAATATGATACTGTTTCAATTCTATGGTGATTTTTCCATTCTATAAAAATTAATAAAAAATATGAGAAATTTTCTATATGGATGCAGTAAAGATTTAATTATCCTGAAACAACAAGTGAATAATAACTGGATATTAAATCATATTGGGTACATGTTATGTAATAATCAGTAATGTTATTAGATTTAATTTATCCAATGATCACGAATGTTCGATTTCACTTTGTTCATAAACCTATTTCTCGTTTGACCTATTTTTATGCAACCATCATGATTACGCTTGTGCATTTGAGCTTATTCGTGCAGACTTAACATAGCGGTATTGATAATTTTGTGGATCGTCTGTTACTGACGTATACCGCATTGGATGAATTGTCGCGCGGAAAGGAGGCCATGCTTGAAATCTCATTAACGCGACATCCTAATTTAAAGTTATGCCGATCTATGTGAATCATTTCAATCTATCTAAATTACTAACCGTCGTATCTACATTGTTCGTGAGCAATCGTGTTATCTCAACCGTCCAGTGATGTTCCTTTCACTTTCTCATTAGAAAAATTACAAATGGAAGCTTCGTCATTTTAAAACAATTTGCAAGTATACAGGTACAATTTTCAATTGTTTTACATCGATTTTAGATAAGGGAACAATTGATTTAATATAAAGTAAGTTTAGGGAAAAGCGATTTTCCAGGTGTAGACAATGTTTCATGAACATAATTTAATTGCACAACGAGATCTTCGGGTACTCGCACCTCGACTTTCCACAAGTTCGTGTTAATTTCCGCATAGAAAGGGGGACTCTGCGAATATAGAGTACGCTTCGACGCAGAATCAATTATGTGCAACAATCGAACTTCCCTTCGTGAACGAATGAGGGAAATATATTCCAACTACGGAACGGTTTCTGTTTTAAAACTCTTCATATTCTGTTGGACGAAATATTTGCAAATTAAATTGTTCTGTCAAAGACTATATTGCACGATAAACTATAGCTGCATTGTAGACAATGCGTTATTTAATGCGATCTTTCCATAGTTTATCGCATTCAAATTTATTTTTGCGTAAATGCCTGATAGAATAGTACATAGAAAAAAATGTAGCAAGACGTAAACAATAAGTGAATCCGCCATTTACAGTAAAATTTATTGTAATGCAATAATTACTTATTGTTTGTGTCTTACATTTACTATTTACGTTTTATGGTGTGTCATAGCCATAGAAGTTGTGATAGATGAACAATCGACTACGAGGTAACAATTGACTTCGCAATTAAATTCATCAGCAAACTATAATCCTTGAAGGTTCGAAATAGGGACTGCAAAATCAATGTAAAGCGTGAACAATCGACTAAGTGAATAACTTACTTAAGACTTCGCTTGCCGCATAAATAAATTCGAACCAACGTCAGCGTCGAATCGACGAAGGGATGTCAAGCCGCGCGAATTTACCGCGTAAATACATTCGCGAGGCGTACATTGATAGCCGAACTTGGAGCGGCAAGTTTCACAGTGAGAGCACAATGTATTCCTGAAATACAATATTCCTGCGACACTTAGCGTCAGCCGTCGAAAACGTCGCACAATAATGTCGCGATACGGTCGTGCAACGTTGCGAGCGCGATTAGATCTTCGTCCTGGCGTAACGTACTCCCGGAAGGAAACGACCTCGGGAAGTTGCCGAAACATCCAGACTGGTTTGCAAGCGTCGTTGCTCACAACGTGAAGAAAGTTATCGCGATGTGTCGAGTTGTGAGAACGATTCAACATTTAACGCGCCTTCAACAAACGTGTTTTCTCTTTTCTTCTCTGATGTATTTGGGTATGTTTTTAAATTCATAGTGTCAAATTATATACTCAATGTGAGTTTTTTAATCACTTAAATTGTCACTGTTCCTATTCAATATTATTAATTTAACTAAAATGGAGTTAAATAATTGAAGAAAATGTATTAAATTTGACTCAATTCAGTTTATTATTTACTAAGTGTATATATTAACATGGATTTTCAAACTAATCGGATTTATTTTCAAACTAATCGCAAAATGTAGTAATTTATATTTTGACTCACATGGAAATTTAAAAAATAATAAAATGTTATTTTTTTAAATTCAAAAGATTAAATTATCTGATCTTTTATCTAACAGTATATGTTACACAAATGTTTAATCTAGAAATAATTTATAATTCATTAAGTAGTATGTAATATAATAATATATTTTAAATATATCGTATTGCATAATAAAAGTTTATATCTGCCTATATAAAATTTATATCATATTATCCGTTATTTAATTTGACGTAAAATATTGATTAATTGAGTTTCCTGACTTGCTGTAGCTTTATATAACGTTGCATTATTTTAATACTTCAGTATTTATAGAAAGACAGATAATTAAAAACTCCTAATACTTATCAGTATACATCGAATCTCCCTTTATCGCGAGTCGGTTGAGAAACAGAATTCGCCAATTAGATCGAGGCCATCACTATGCACGCAGCAGCATGATGACGGTCGGTGCCGGTGATGTTAGTGGTAGTGCACTGTCAGTGATGCAGGTCTATTGTTCGTCAGACACAAAACAGTCGGTGTACAAAGTGGCTGCTGCGTTCGTTGCGGAGAAGGCGAAGTCGATGGGCGACGAGAGGGACGGAAGACCGGGGCGAGGGAAATGGTACGCTGCGATAGAGAGAAAGAGGAAGAGATCGAAAGAGAGAGGAAGATAGAGGAAGCGAGAGAATCACAGTGGTATCAGAGGATGGGTATTGTCTACACAGAGCTAATCAAAACCAGCCCTTTCAACACACCCTTCCCCTTAGCCTCTTCGCGGACCAATACACGGATGGCGTACGAGATATACACGCGCATAATTCCATCTAAATAAGAGAGCGAAGGCAAAGTTCGCGATGGAAGCACTGCGACGCGCGTTCGAATATGTCATCGCGAATTTTATCTTTTGACGAAAGTGTTGAAATTGATATAATGCGAATTGAATCCGCATGCGAAAGAGAGAGAAGCACAGGTATATATTTAAAAATTATACTACTACTTTCCTTTTAGGAGACACAGTCGACACAAGTCGTTCTAGCTTTGTTATTCATTGAAGAATAGAACGACATTTATGTCGATTGTGTCTTCTAAAAAGAAAACCGATTATAATCAGCCATAAAAATTTTTTTTTCAAATAATTTGGTTCAAGAGCAATAATTTTAATTCTTCTTTTTATCTCTTAATTTAAATGTTATCATGAGATAGGTTTTATATATTAAGCTCTTTAATGGAAATGTTGATCGATTAAATATTTATCTAGTTAATATTATATTGATAAAATTAATTATCCTTTCTTAATATTTATTTTATTGGAATAAAATGAAGGAAAATATTTATGAACGTTTCGTCCACCAGAGCAATCGCATCAAGGAGAAATCATAGTTCCATAAATTTAAGGAAAGTACTTCAATCGTATATTTTTGATCGTCTACATATCGATGTCTTTATAAATCAATATATTCGTAAATTTTTTAGAGCACAACTTAACTTTTAAGCTACAAGCTTTACAGAAATAAAAAACGACAGATTATTTTTTTTCTATAGTCTAAAATAAAGTTATTGCGAATATTGTCCGGAAAGTTCGTGCCGATTTTGAAGGAAAATTGAAACACAGAAGATTTAAATTTTAGTATACATTTATTAAATTATATAGATTAGTCGGCACGAACTTTTCGAACAATTCAATATATTGTAAATTAAAATAGAATATTTAATTTTTGTATAGTAATAAATCGAGATCTTTAATTTTTTTAAGATTATCACTTGCAACATGTACTTGTATTTTTGTAAAAGTAGGACCTAACATTTTCCATTGAGCGAACCTTCATACGGGAATTATGGATGCTTGAAATCGTTTTACCAAGGGATAATAACAGTTGTGCTAAACGAAGGTTCATCGGCCGATTGTGTGACAGTTTAACGCCGTTAATAGAACATACGGGCCTCTGCAAGTACAGATGCAATACTCGTAAAGTTTCGTCCGCGCTCGCGGCGATGGTTATGAGGAGAACGATAGGGCTGGATGAGAAAGTCCGATAACGTTTCTAATTTCCGAAACGAACCGCTATAGCCTCGAAACACTTGCCCGATGTCGAATTTAGGTATATGTTCGAGTGCGCTTCCTTCGAATGTTTTTTATAATGTACTATTTTCCACGTGCCGTCAAAAACTTAGTTATCTTGATTTATGTTAATATATATATATCTACACTCACCGACTAAAAGCAACACTTTTTTTTAATGGATTTTAGAATGCAGTCTGCTCACTGAGCGATTGATTCTTACTTAAGGATCCGTAAGTAAAGGATTAATTACTCGATGAGTAGGTTACATTCCGAAAATCATGGAAAAAAATCTGTTGCAACCTTTTAATCGGTGAGTGTGCAATAAAATATATTATACATATATATTAATTACATTTTCAGCGATATATTATAAATACATACACAATCGTAGAGACAAAAAATTGAGACATATTTTACGTATCAATGTCAGTGTGAAAAAAATTCACGAATACCGAATAAATCACGTCGCAAGATCTCGCAAGACCAGTGACGCTAATTTTGCTGTAGACTGCAAGTAAGCGAGGGCTTAAACTTGCGTTGTCCACAGGGTCAGAGGGTGGTGTGCGTTTCATAAAGTTAGATGTGCCATTCGTATTTGCCAAGGGTGGCTGTGGCAGCGGCACGCCGGAGTGCGGGTTGTATCTCTAACTCTCGAGCGCCTATAACATCCATATCTATATCCAACGTACCGGGTGTCCAATAAATCTATTACCCGCTCCCGTGGGGCTGAAGGCGGCTGTGGTGGCGGGTGCCATACAAACGAACGCACACGCACACATATGCGTGTGCCACCCATCCATATGGCAGACTGCATGAAAGATCACTCGGATGCGCGTCTATCTCCGTTATGATATTTCCAAGTCGAGAGGGCACGAAAGAGGCGATCACGTCTTTCCGCGGCCGCCCGTGTCTTTCCTCCATTTTTCCTAAACGTTCTCCTTCCAAGGCCTACCTTCTAGATGCCTCCCGAGCGGTATCCATATTCGTTTTTGCGACATCTTGTGAAACGAACGCGCCCCGCGTATGAAAGTTTTTGTTTTCATACCTGACCATTCCTACTGTCTGAAAAGCAAACCCCTATTACGTGCGTCATCCTTAACATTGAGTTAGTGGAATATGTCAGAAATATATTTCCCAAAGAAAATCCTTTATACTTTACATAACTTAGCAATGTATAATAATAAATATTGTTTACAGATAGAATTTCTAATCCCATCATAATTCGATTCACTATAATCGATTAATTGAGTTTTTCTTATGATTAATTGAATTTCTCTTTAATTCTTCTTATGATTAAAATACTTAAAAAGCTAAATCAATCTCAGAAAAGTAGTGATCATATAACAACTATACAAATTTTATATGTAGAATAAATGTACATAGTTATTCTTTAAAACTTTTAGAGTAACTTTCACTCTGAAGAGTAAAATGTCACTCTTGAAAATTAATATTCTTTTTCAAGATTGCAATTCTTACTCTTTAGAGATTCCACTTCCAAGAATTTAGAGAGTAAATAAATTATTTTATAACTTATAGCTTAAAATTATTGTAATTATAAAATAATTTACTTAACATTAATCATACATAAAACTTCTATAGCTGTCATGTTTATAGTAACCATCATTATGCCTTTTTCTCTGAGTAATTAGATTATACGCCTTTTAATATAAATGTAATTTATGATTTTGTATTGCTACAAATCTTACTTACACACTCGTGCACTAAATAATATCGCAGTGCAACGATTATCGGAGAATCGGTTTACCAGAGAAAACCACTTTCCTGGCAATTGTACCGGGGAAAACTCGAGGGCGACGATAACCGCAGTCATTGCTCACGTACGTAGACTCGCTTTCACAAGCAAACAAAAAAGTCGGGGACTTCGTTGGGAGAAAGAGGAAGGCTGTCGGTGATCAAGGCGATCTTCGCGAGGACATTGCAGAAGAGCATGGTAATACTTACGACGGAAACTGGAACGAAGTAGCAGAAGGGAGCGCCCGTTCGTTTCCGAGAATAAAACCCGAGAGATTGTCATTGCGCTGAAGAGGTCCGGATGTACAACAATGACTGCAGCTGACGCAGCGAGTTGCGGTTACAGATCATCCCTGGATATTAAAAAGTCGGACCGCGCGATTCTTTCTGTCTTCATTCAGTGGCAGCCACCCTCCTATCTCGCTCTTTCTCTCTCTTTCTTTCTCTCTCTCTCTCTCTCTCTCTCTCTCTCTCTCTCTCTCTCGTTCTGTTTTTCGCCACGTGAGCGTGGCGAACCAATATCGCGAAGGACTGTGGACGGCTCATCCCGCCTTCTGTCTTCTGCTCTTGTGAAAACAATAGCGAGCACTTGGCGATTTGTGTCATCGACTCTCGAGAAATTGTCGTTCCCCTGCATCACCACAAGATAGATTGTCAGAATAGAGAAGGATATAATTTCGATGAGTTTGAATTCTGATGATGTAGGCATACGAGAGATTTAAATGTATTCGAGACAAAAATATTAGATTGCTTAAGTCTTCTATCTATCTACCTATAAAATTAATACTAAGCTCTAAATCGTTAATCTTTAATTTAAGCTGATTGTATAAATGTACTGAAAGAAAAAAATGGTTACAATAACCATAAATTAATATTTATAATTATTTTTGATGCCAACTATGTATATATTTTTTAAATTTAAATATAATTATTATTACTAACATTACAATAATAATAATTATATAAACGTAGAACTTTAATCACATAATTATTTTAATCATATAATTACAGTCGCAAATGACAGACACTTTTCTCTCGGTGTGAAAAGATGCAGAACAAAAATATATTTAAAAAATTGGTACTTTAAGTATATGCTTAAAGATATAGAGTATATACTTAAAGAATACTTAAAGAATACTTAAAGATCAGATACTTTTTTTCTGGTTGTATAGACAAGATTATTTAAATCAATTTATTAAATAATTACATCTTAATTGTTGAAGAATTCAAAGAGATTCTAAGAGGATTCGAAGAGAATTCTAAATTTTATAGATAACTTCACGATGAAGGAGTATATTAATAGAGACTCTTCATTGTAACATACACACAAACACACTGCAAGGACTGTATTAACATTCCCTTCCTATACAGCTTAAGAGCATTGTTGATATACGGAGTACCAATAATAGGGATTTAACCTACGATATCACAATCACTGATAAGGATAATAATACGCGCTTATTGTGACCGATGAGGAAGCACGGAATGATGTGCGAGGCCTCATAGGGAATAACTGTGGGTGAAATTTGCTCTTGTCTCTCTATTCATTAAATTATACTCTTCAAAATTGTTATTTTCGCTTATATTCTCTTATATTCTCTACTTTAATTTGCATTATTAATGCGTTCAATAAAATAAAATAATGTAAAAGAGTGTAGGTAGTATCTACACTAAAATTATGAAAAGAAATAAAGGTAAAATTTTGGACTCTCTCTAATATTTGATATAAGAATCCATTTTGAAATAATCTTGAGCGTTTATTAATTTTAAATCTAAAAATATATAATTAAATGAAAATAAAACATTTTGCTAAAAAATTAGATTTATTATTCTTCAAGTTTTCCAAAGATTGGCTTGCAAATATTTTAATGCAAATATGGATTCGTGCATTTATCACGATTCTCTAAAAGAGGAGAGATTTCATCACGAGCAAAATTATTTTCAATTTCATTAACGTCATTTCCTCCGACACGTCGTGTCACTTCCCCGTCGCGAATCACGATACTGGATGAAACGGCCACGGTGGTATCGGTCCTCTCGAGAGAAATGAAATATTTCCATCGAATCCGCCGCGATAATCCATCTAGCGTGTGCGCGCGCGTTCGAGCATCGCTCGCAATTGCCTCTGATGCAGGAATTCATCAGGACGCTGTTCATGAAGTATTCAGGGACACGTTTAATTAATACCGATTAGCCGAGCATACTATTGCGACGGTCCTGTTAATGGTCGTTCAAATAGCGACGTTCTGAGTACCGAGTTATCTACCGTTATGTATCATTATTCGATAAATATTCCGGAAATAATTAATGTTGATTATGTAAAGTATATAATGACGTATCATGAAATAAAAAATTTTTACCGCAAAAATGTAAAATTTGTATTATTTTCAACTTGAATAAATATTTCCTATTTCCAAGTAATTCTTAATTTATATTTCACATGTCTAACATATTGTCATAGCATTCCAGAAAACAAGCTGACGTTATTTTGACATCAACATGACGTTAAAAACTTTTGATCCGTTTCTACCAATGTAGATTAACTTTAATTTCGATTTAATGTATTTGTCTAATTCTTAGAGATAAGAAAGAATACAAAATGAAGTAAATTGAGTATAAAGTAATTTACATTGATAAAAATAGGCATTTGATGTCAAAATAGCAACAAATAATGTCACTTTGTTTGCTAGGATATTAAATACTTCCGAAAGTATATATATCATCTTCGTTGCGAACAAGTGCAGGAGCATCCCGATTGCTGCT
>Ga0157362_1000347_pt1 | contig 15343 bp, 16 predicted proteins | sample AttlaeALBM3_FD_111480 | JGI IMG/M metagenome (GOLD analysis project Ga0157362, IMG submission 111480) | Fungus gardens microbial communities from leaf cutter ant in Ribeirão Preto, State of São Paulo, Brazil - Atta laevigata ALBM3 | ecosystem: Host-associated > Fungi > Mycelium > Unclassified ... | reverse complement strand
CCAGAAATATGATAATTATGTAATTCATTCTCCTAATAATTCTCCTAAAAGTAATAATAGTAGGATAGCATAGTAGACTACTCTCCTCCTATTCCAGACTTCCTATAAGTACTGAGTAGTTACTGTAAGGGGACATCTAGTATCGCTTAGATAACCTAGTAGGATCGCATGATCTAGCATTCCCATAGATCCTTGGAGTCTGTGGTACATAGTTCCTATTATCCTCTAGTTTGGGTCTCCATCATAGATACTACATAACTATATCTGGTAGTGTAGTTATTATTGTCCAGTGCATGTGACTATAGCGACTGGTGCACAGACCGGCTAGTCTAGTACATATAGCTAGTGATGTATGGTAGAATACCTTACCTCAACAATGATTGAAGCTCCTGGGCTATTCATAGCTTCTGCTTAAGATGCCTGCTTTACTCTACTGCAGTGTGACTAGGTGCCTCACCAAGTGTGCCCCTTACAGTTACAGTGTAATTCCTCAGTCTGTAAATTAACGTCATCTGGCCCTAATCTCATCTTGTCCATTCTGACTCCTTCAATTGTCTCCTTAGGACCTCTGTCTTGACGACTTCCATCACTCCAAAATACGCAACCAATCTCATGACCAGAGACCGGGGCATAACACATAAATTGAAGCCAAGGTCGTTCAATAAGTCGTTCTCTGCTCCAACGTCCTTGCCTGTCTGCCGGAGCCTTCCTTATACTATCACTAAGTATTATTCCTCTCCGATGTAGTATATTACTCCGCTCTGGAGTGTAGCTTCTATCTATTATCCTATACCTCCATCCTCCGGAATTCTGTCCTTGACATTGAGCTGCATATAATTCTACTTTTCTAGTTATTTGTAATCTTCATCTTTGATTACTCCCCCCTCAAACCTTTAGCATGCAATTGGGAGCTGGCATATCATTGTTTTGTTTGTTCCAGTATGCAATTCCCTTTTGCACCCTTTCACCATCTTTATGTCAGAAATGGTCCTCAGCCACCCCTCTTTTATAGTAGTATTACGCCACAGACATATTTTCTGCAGAAATATAACAGGAGAGGCTCTCATAATTCTGTTTTTCACTTTGATTCTGCTCTAGAGTCCTCCTATGAGCCCTAGGAATAATCAAAAACCAGGAACTTGTATTCCTAGAAGGCAGTCATATAGATATTATATGCTAGAATAGCATATTACAGAAAGGAGCAATACTGATAGACTAGCATTAGGTTTGTCAGAGGCAGACCATCAAGGTCTGAGGTCCCAGGATGCAGAAGTTTTGGAGTATCTTTGCAATGCAGTATAATTTCAATCTAGAGTGAACACAGACTAATGAGATATCAACTTATAGATTAAAAAGTCTATCAGTGACATGCAATTCCATTACCATTGGGCTCACCCAAGTTGTGGATGTTTCCCAGGTGGACTACCACCTCGAATACCTTCACATCTGATGAAATCTGTTTCTAGATCATGTTCAGAATAGGAAGTAGCCAGTTAAAAGAATAGGAGAGATTGATAGCAGGTGGCACATAGGGGCAGAGCAGGATCACATGGGTGTGTCTGATGGATATGGAGAATAGGGAGGTAACATCTGTCATATCCACATGGTAATGTCATGGAGGAGAGATACAAGGGAGGTTGGTGGGATAAAGAGTTTTCTTTTCCTTTTTCTTGTAATTGAGTTCTAGGATTTGTAAGATCATAATATATTTCTCAGAGTGGAGATTGATAGGCAGAGCCTCCTTGGCCCTTGCCTTCATCCCAAAAGTTCTTGAGGTTGTAAATGCAATTCTCTTGAGTGTGTAAGGGATGATCTTGGTGAGAGGTTGAGTTAGTGAATGTTTCCTATCATATACCCTATTCTTTCTTGAGACAAGATGCAGTGGTCGCTTGGACAACCTTTTATGGAGTAGCAGGTCTGAAAAGTCTGGCTAATCATTGACTCAGATTGTATCACACCCATAAGGCTTGGTGTGGGGGTGCAGATGAGGGCTTGATTGAGTGCAGTAAGGTTCATGAGTAGTTTACTGACTATTCTACTAGTGAGCTTGTTACGGTGTGTAAAGGTGGACACCTTAGGGACACCATGCAGATAGGATCTAGCTAGATTGAGCCCCCATCATTCTTTCTATACTTCGATTCTAAAAAGCTGCGTATTTATACTTTAATTTTTTTCTGATATCCCTACTTCTTTCTTCTCCCCACAAACTCTTTAGCATGCAATTGGGAACTGTCACCACCCCTTTCTACTTGCTAGTCACAGCTAAATTCCCTTTTGCCCCTTTCAGCAGAAAGCTATTCCAGCAGTTTGTTGTCAATGCATAGACAAATTGTAAGCAGAGGAAACTCAACTGGGGTAGGACATATCAACACACCCTTAGGTCTGAGCTCTACTAGGGACTGTAGGATACTGCTGTACATGATAGGCATGATGGAGAAGATGTTAGGTTTTTAGGACACAAACTCATTCTTCTCTCTTCTCATATGGGAAGTCCTAGGTTCATGACCTAGCTGTTCCAGGATGCTATGGTCATTTGTAGACACTTCCACAAACCAGATCTCTTCCTTACCATGACTGCTAATCCCAAGTGGCCAGAAATCATCCACAGTCTCTTCCCTGGCCAGACAGCTACTGACCATTCTGACATTATATCACAGGTCTTTGAGCAGAAGAAGAAAGCACTTCTTAAGCTCATTGATAATGGCTTCTTTGGTACTACTGTAGCTTATATCCACACCATTGAGTTCCAGGAGAGAGGTCTACCTCACATCCACTTGCTCATCTTCCTTTATCCTCAACATCACATTACATGAACTCCATGATCTCAGCTCAACTTCCTGATCCTTAACTATAGCTGCTTCTCTATGCAAAATTCACCAAATATATGCTTTATGGTCCATGTGATGTTGACTATCCTCAAGCCAAGTGTATGGTTAATGGAAAATGTAATAAATACTTTCCTAAGGAGTATAGAGAAAGAACAGATTGGTGTAAGACTTGAGCCAAGGCGACTTAAATCCACTCCAAGTCTGAGTTGACAAGGAGAACTTGATAGAGTTTCCATTTGATTTTCTATACTACTTATATATTTTACTACAATGGCTGTGCAATGTCCTCCCATGGTCCTTATGTTATTCCCATCATGTGTCTACCTCATCACATGTTGTGACTGTGACTTGTGACATGACCAATGTGTGACCAATGTCATGCTTTGTGACTTTGTAACTTAGTCACATGATGTCTTCCCATGCTTCATTCTTGTAGTAGTAAGTCCAGAATAAAGAAACTAAAAGAAAAGAAAAAGAAAAGAAAATAGAAATGACTTAGATGTTTTGCCAAGTCATGACATGAGGTCTCTGTAGCAGTGGTCACAGCCACTACTCTGCTATTCAAGTGGTGTGCTCAAGTCCATGACTAGGCATCTAGGGAACATCTCTGGGGGTGGCCAAACTCATCTCTTGAGCCAGTTATTATTGTTATTAGAATGGAAAATGAAAGAGAGGGAAGCCTGGGTTAAAGTTGCATGCCTTGTTAGAAATCATTACTGGAAAGGATGCAATGCTTTGAGAGGTATCTCCATCCAGCTCACAATTCACTGAAATCACATATGTGAAATGGGTCAATGTGAAAGAGAAAATATAACATCTATAACACAAACAGAAAGAATAACCAATAACAAGAAAGATGGTATGAAAAATTACAGACAGTTATATCAACAGTGTAAAATATTTCTACAAACCCATGAAAGTCATTAGAACAAAAGCCATAAAACCAGAGATCATGTTACATTGATTTACCAGCCCAACAACTAGGTCCTCAATTCATTCTGGTAGTCAATCTTGTCAAATCTGGGGGAGAAAATTGGATGATCTAGTTTTTAGGACTATAAGCCTTATCAAAAGGTATCATTGATAGAGCTCTTACTTAATGTAGCAATGCACAAGTGATTGCTCTGGCAGTGTCCAACTGTATGCTTTTGAAAAGCCCTATTCTGTTGGTAGAACAGAGGTTTGAATTCAATGTCCCTTAACAGCCAATGGATATCTAACTCCAGTGAAAAGAACTGGAAGGATATATTACAGGAATCCATGAAGCGAGCACCAAGTGCAATAAATGTTCCCAAGCCCATTGTGTGTCTATGATTTATCAGAAGCTCCCTGACAAGGAACACAAACTAGAAGTAGGGTACAGTATATCATTTGCCATTGAGGTAAGTTCCAGGCTCAAGAGCGACTCAAATTTTTTCAAATATTATTGTTCCTGTCATCTCTGTTAACCAGGATTACACACATTTTTCGTACATCTCTAATTGCTTGTTGTCGAAGGACAGAAGGGGTTCTGCCAGAAATTCAGGACTGATAAGCCTTGTGACAAGGGCCTCAGTGATGTAGCAACCAAATTGCTTCTTCATGAGAGTGATATAAGTTCTAACCTCTATAATTTGTGGTGGAGCGTCATTAGAGATAATGGAAGGTCTTTTGTCTAGGTGATGAGCCAAAGATGAACTCCATCTGAGAGGCAGAGCAGCAGCAACATGTTTTGCAGTGGTGGAATAAGGTGTAGCAGCCTTGATTGTTTCAACTTACTTGTAAGACATGCAGGACATCGGAGATAGAAATGATGATCCATTTCGGGGAAGGCTGTTAGACTGACATGGGTAGAGATGGAGCTAAGTGGTTGAGATTGGGTCCCCAATCAGGTACAAAGGATATGCATAGTTATGAACAGGGGCATTTGGAATGGATACATGATTTTGGCTAACAGACATCCTGTTGACATGATTTTGGGTGATGGATGCATATTCTCTAGCTGTTGGAAGGTAAGAAAGTCCTATTGTCCAACTAAGATGTGGATAGCTAGTCTCGGGTTAGAAAATAAAATAAGAAATGGTAGCAAATACAACAAAACCAACTTGCCATTGAGAATGGAGTAAGACCAGTATAGTTTGATGTCCTTGACATGCTATTTGATGAAGACAATGTGTAGACCAGCACCGGGATGTTACTCTGAGCGAACGTCAGGAGAGATGTGAATTCTGTAAAAGGAATTTCCTGGTACCATTAATCAAGATCACAGTATTGAAATTTGAATTAAGTTAAAAAACAATTTTATTTTTTAAATGTACATGAACTGGTTCATGTCTTTTCCTTCTCCAACATAGTTCAAGGAGGCGAGTTGCACAGGTGATCTCTAAATGGCATTTTATATATGTATGTGTCTGTATGTGGGCATATGTATGTGTGCTATGTGTGTCACCAACAGAATTGCCTCAAGATGATATGATAAAGAAGCACACAAAGTCATCATATACACATGTTTGCTTGCATGTCAAAATGAAGTCTTATGATCCAATCTCATATATCCATATTTCCATCAATAGAGAGCTCTGCTCTTCTCTTCTCTTGTCATTTGAGCTCTTCTTTTCTTCTTTCTGGAATTATCAGAGCTAGCAGTGGGAAAATAATAGAACAGTCTAATTGATGATTTGGTTCTTTGTGAAGGAGACAATCAATCCCTAGGCAGGTGCCATTCTTCCCAATTCTCCTAGTCCATTAATCCACAAGAATATCTTTCCCTTCTCTTTATGAGTCTTTTTCCTGGATTTCCCCTCTCCCTCTTTTTCTGTCTTGAAGAAGATTTTCAATACATCAGTTTTTTTTCTAAAAAAAAACAGAAATCTTGAATCTGAGATCTTGCCAATGAGATAGATAGAGACAGGCACCAGAACCTGTCCTATTTTACTCCTAGCTCAGCAGAAGGACCCAATCAGAATTCAAAAATTTTTGGGGTTGATCAACTCAATTGAAAAAACTGGGCATGTGTAAAAGATGTACAACTGGTTCTGTAGAATTCCAGGTCACCCTTTAATTTTTTTTGGGGGGTGACTGGTTAAATCAACTATAGATTCATCATGATCTTCTATCACATACACACACACAAAATTTTCTTTTTCACAATGATTCAAGATTGTTGCCAACATTGTCAAGAAAGCAAAAAATGATTTTATTATCATACAAAACTCAATACCCCACTTTTTTGAAAAGAAAACAAATATCAGTTCTAGAACTAGCTACCCAACAACAGAACACCCACCACACATTTCCACAGACTTATTAGAATACATGCCACTCATATTTGAGGGTTGTTAATGGTGAAGATGTTACTGATGATGATAATTATACCCATCTGCCACTGCCATAGAACCAGGCTGAGGTAGCATCAAAAAATTGTTCCAAAGCTGCAGTTGTAGCTGAGATCCCATCTTTGAATAATACTGCGATTGTGGAGGTGACCATGCTTGATAATTCAAATGTTGATACTGAGTACCTTGCAATGATGAAGATAATGACAGATGTTCATATCCAAACCCACCACTACTACTCAGCAATCCAGATTCAGTTGAATAGACTTGAGGCAGCACACTTGTAAAAAGTATCCCACTAAAATGTCCTCTTTTGTCACCACAATACAACCAATCAGAACCAACAACAGGTGACAGATCCAATGAACCTAAGCCACTGCAGCTGCTACTATCAACCCATAGATAACTAGGCGGCTGAATGGCATATGTCTATGCAGCAGTGGGATATGACAGTGGTATTGATAGTGGTGATTAAGTAGTTTGCGTCATTTCATGTTGCAATGATGGCCGTTGAAACTGGGAAACACCCATAGTTCTGATGTACTCCCCAAATCTATGATAATTAGATTCTAAAGTCATATCTTCGAATGACCTTTTCTTCCCCTCCCTTCATTTTGTATCTACAGGCACAGTGGTAGAATCTGTCTTGGCTCCTTTAAGCAGATCCAGTACTCTCTCAGCACTAGGCCAGATGAACCACATTGCAGTCAAAGCTTTGAGACATTGGCCAAGATGGATACATGCTAGTAGATCACCTGGATGAGCTGAAACTAGATGACAATCAGCAAAAATCAACTAGCTAAACAGTAAAAAAAAATGTATGACTGATGACATACATGACACTAGCTGTAAACACATAGTAACACAGAAACACCAAAGCTGTACTAAGCAGATACACATTGTGATAGGATGTCGCTATCACATTTAGTCAGCTTTATTGTACATAGGTGCAGACTCAATCTACTAATCGAAGTGATGTGACCAGCTGCAGCGACACACATTTTATAACTTTTTCTTGAGCTGATCAATGCAGGGTCATCGAAATCAGATGGTTGATCTGAACCTGACTAAGCCTTGTCCAAGGCTTGCTGAATGCTGTCAAGAGAGCTGAGTAGATCTTATACTATGGGTAAAAAAATACTCACAAGGGCTGGTGCAACAGGAGCACAGCACACTAATATTGCATGTGCAGTGTTAGAACATAAGGCAGAGGCAAGTTAGCAGGACTGGCAGCAATGTCATGGAAGAGATGTTCAGGAAGATTGAGATACCATTCATTCAGGATACTCTCGAGAGTAGTGACCTGCTTTTCTGTTTCTCTTGAAGAACAAGCATCTGAACTGGTGGTAGGAAAAGATCAAACAACGTATATCACTTTCATGATTGAACTTAGGATACTAGCTAGAGAAGACAATGAGCACAAAGCTAAGGAAAAAAACAAGACATACAGAGCTGGACAAACTTGTTGAAACATGAGACAAGACAACCAGAGACAGAAAAAGCCAGTTGTCTATCAAAGTTATGACCTTCCACTTTTTTGGACTAGACAGAGGCCAGGTTGGAATATCAAGTGATGAGAAGGACACAAACTTGCCTGTGTCAGTTGAGGGAGATTGGTATTATAATCGTTTTCATAGATCATGAGAGGCCTGCCAATATAAACAGAAACATATTGGTTCATGAGAACACAGCCAAACCAAATCTAACGTCACTCTTCAAGTTCTGAGGCACTAAAGATAGGGAGGAAAGAAGGATCCCAATCCTGAGCAGGGCACCTCCAACCATTGGCATTCTGATACATACCAAGATCCTGAGCCATGTGGACGGCCATGCCAATGAAAATCTGTGCGAGTGTCATAGTACCAATACCAATCTTGCAATACCTCATGAGAAGGAGGGCTTGGTAAGTGATTGGACATAAAGAGGTAAAACTGGATTGGAGGAGAAACTTGGCTGAGTTGAAGTAGTTTTTGTCAGTGGCCCACATGGTGAGACTGTCTGTTGGGAGAGGGGGAGTGGAGATAGAACTGGATTTTGGGGCAGAGGGAGAGAGGAATACATGGAAGTTGAGGTCTTGGGTGGGAGCATCATAGCAGGCAGCAATAAAGAACATGGCAAATAAAAGAAGAGAGGAGAAATGACTGTCAATGCTAAGAAAGACTAGAAAAAAGAAAAAGACAACGAGACGAACTGATTATTCCAAGCATCCCAAAAAGCAGCTTTGTGAATGACAAGGAAAGAAGGGTGGACATGAGTGAAATAAAAGCACAATAAACGCTCCTGCTCATCAATGGGTGAAAGACAGTGAGATACAAATTGAGAGGTGGGAGGCAAAGGTGGCCAAACACGTGCACCAGGAAACCTCCTGATCAGAAAGAAGAAGAGAGAGGGAAGAAAAAGAAAGAAGGACTTGCACAGGTAGTCGCCAAGAAGGCAAACACTGTAGAAGATGAGAAGAGTATGAATGTACATAGGGTGAAATGAAGGCAGATGAAGAGGGAGATGTGAGTGGGAATGAGGATGAGAATGTGTCAACTTTAGAGTGGAGTGGAGCATAATTCAATAACAGTACAATACCTCTAGTTTTTCCTAACTAATATCATTGACTCTGAAAGCAATAGCAACAATGACAATGATAGTAAAACAGAATATTGTCTAGATTCATTTCTACTCTTTGGTCATTGTGGCAACTGTCATTTGCATATATTTCCATGATTACTTACTGGCACTAAATATCTATGGTGGATAGCAGCAGAGTGACAATGATCAAACTTAACAACAAGTATACAAATTATCCCATGTGGTTATACCTACAGTCATAGTTTTGGGGACTTAGTATATAAGCTTGATATTTCTGTGACATAGTGTGTCCTTACAAACTTGGATATCTCACTGACATAAAGTCAATCACTGTAAGAGGACCCCTCACATATGACTCTGGAGCCTGTGTTAACCCTCCAGAGTGACCCTGTAGCATATCAAATATTACTATGTAATATTTGGCCTTACCCCCATTGTTCTAAGCACACTCCATTGCCGCCTAACACACTTTCATTGTTCAGACCCTGGTTACCAAATGCAGGGATGCAAGGACACTGTAACATATATAATGTAGATTATTCCCCCCAGGAGCCTCATCTAATTCTCTGAGGAATCTCCTAGAGGTAGGTTGTAACATATTTCATAAACTATAATTTAACTGAGGAATCTCCTGGAGCTCTACTCCAGTTGCCCTTACAATCACCTTTATTTTACAGAACACCTAAGATTGACCATTATTGCACAGTAGAAAATATGCTTTTGATATATCCCTACACCAGATTGTTGATGTAATAGGATAAGAATTCAGAGCCTTCATCAAGCTCAAAGTCCATGTCAATGTCTTTATCGTCACACTTCAGTACTATCTCTTGAACTTTACATTGCAGTGGTGCTGAACCATGGTCCCGTCTTCTTCTATCAATATCTGTGAGACTCAAGTAACATTGTGGGCCACAGCCAGGGCAAACATTAATGAGAGTTGCCTTGTCAAGGCGAGGACATGGGCAAAGGATAGAGTTATTAGAGGTATTTAAGTCAGATAGAAGGAGTGAACAAAGAACTTTATCCAGATTCATTGAGTTCAAAGTAAGATCCTGTAAATTTTTTACTGAATTGAGAAAAGCGTTGAACAAATGTGTTCCAGTGTTGACAGATGATAAAGAAAGGGAGGTCAGTCTAGGGAAAGCCACATGAGCAGAAGGAGTCTTCTGCTTGACATTACTGAACTTGCCAGTTGTGAGGAAAGAAAGGATTGGGCTAGCATCCTGCCTTTCAGGCTCTGCCTTGTAGGACTCATCCTTGAGGTGCAATTTCCATGTATTCAGAGCATCTAGAAGTTTGAGAATAGTCTGGCATTCAGATATATCATGATACCTGAGTGTTATATTTTTCAGACTAGGAAAGTGAATGGATTGACAAAAGTGGTGGGCAAGAGTGACATTGTCATCTAGATTGGACTTGATTGGACCAGAACTGTGAATCTTGAGTACCTCGAGCTGAGAGTTCGAAGATAGAAGCTGACAGAACTTCTCCAGAGAGGGGCAAACATTACGACTGTGGTAATCAAGTTCCAGTGACACAAGGCTGATATTGTTCTGCCATATCAACATCAAATTAAGCACTGACCAATAAACATGGACATTTTGAAGCTTGAGATGATGGAGGCTTGGTAAGAGGGTGTTAAGATACTAGACAGAAACAGTGTAATTTTTAGGGATGAAGAAGAACCCCTCTTTCATTGATTCAGGATAAAAATAAGATGAAAAACTGGCAAACTTATTGCAGTAGAAAAAAGCCAAGTACTGGAGTCATGGTGCACCCAGAGACAGGAGAAATGGGTTGATGTGACTAAGAGCAATGAACATTGGTGCCCATATGTCAGTCAAGATCTCAAGTGACCTCTATCAATGGATGTGAGGGAGAATTATGCTGATAACATTCAACATATAGTGAGAAGAAAAAAGTGGCAAATAAACATCTGGTCCTGTTTTGAAAGGTAGGCTAAAAAAAGAAAGTAAGTGATCATTGCATCTGTGTTATGTATGAACAGCGCGCATTCATGTTCTGTTCCATTGAAGTCCCAAGATGGGTCCCGAGCTTCAATAAGAATATCAAAAGGGTACATCTGGGACTGAATAAGAAAGAGATCAAGGAATGTTCTGTCAAGATAGTTCTTCCCATCATCATCTTCCAATATCATCTCTAGAGTTAAGCACAGACTTGTCCACAGTGCAGGAGTGTTTAGGGCAACATGCCTTCAAAAGTGATTGACACATGAAATGATGACAGGTGTTTCAACTGAGGTTATATCAAATACTGGGTGAGATACTGAATATGGACTGAAGGAGGTCTTCTTATCCCTATGTGTTGCCAACATGAAGATACAAGCCAAGATCTCAACTGGAAAACTGAGAAAGTAGCTCATAGGTAGAGAAGTGGGAGATATGACATCAGGAAAAACTGATCCCAACTTTTTTTTATTTTAGTACCAATAAGTTTTATATCACTCTCTCAATGGCTTATTGAGAATGCTCATCTCAACAGACAACAAAGTACAAGAACTACAACTATCACTGCTATAGTAGAGAAGCCTTTTTGTGGTGTACTATGATGAAATTTGAACTAGTGCATGTATCGAATCCTTGTTTTGTTTTCATTTACTTTATCTTATCATTCCTTGAGCTTAATAGATAGTTCTCAGTTGTTTCAACCCATGATGCAATTATTATAGATTGTAAACATAACATAACTTGTTGTAATGAATGCCTCCATTTACAGATTGAGGGATGGAAGGCAAAGGCAGCCAAACACATGTACCAGGAAACCTCCTGATCAGAAGATGGTGAGCAGAGAGAAGAAGAGAATGAAGAAAGACATACCAGATACCACTATTATACTGGTTGTCCAGTCTTTTTTGGTCTTCAAGAAGATAAAGTCCACTGGCCTGACCATAATATCTAACCTGGTCATCCTTGTTCAGACTGAGCTTACTGAGGGCCTGTGGGAGGTCATGGTCAAAACAAGTTAGGCTGGGCAGCTGGTGGTACAGGGAATGGTCTGTCTTGCCTTTTCTTTCTGAAATGAATACATTTTATCATTGGAGAACCAAAGCTATAGGGGTCTTTTCTGATTTTCTGATTTCTCAGCTTTTCTGGGGAGGTTCCCATGAAGCATGACATTTCCCCATCCAGAAAACAATGGATATCTGGTCACACTACCATCATCATCAGTGGTAAACAGGAGACCCCAATGACTAATTTTGGATATGTAAAAAAAGACATAGATTAGGAGTCATAGTGAAGATATGCAGGATTATTTTCACATCTGATGCAGGAGTGATGCCATGGAGAGAAGACATGGCTGGAGTAAGAGAAACAAGGCACAGGAGCCACGGAGATTGGGTGAGAGATATAACAGCTACCATATTTTGTCGATAACATAACCGTCATGTTCCTCCCTCACATCAAGGCCAATGATGTTGCATCCCCCAAGCTGCCCTTTCCCTACCCTACCCTCATCTGCTTTGGTTCTGTGGATTACAACAACACTAACATCATCTCTTTCCTGCCTGCTGCTAGCTGTTGATGCTATTGAAGCTATCCTCCATCAGACTGAAGTGCTTGTTGGCATTATGCTGTTATCGCATGACCTCTGTGCTCAGTCTCTGTTGTGAGACATAGCACGTGATCCTGTGGCACACAAAATCATTTCCCAGGTTGATGCCTCTCCATATGGCATCAAAGGTTGCAGGCAGGATTTTGTCGCACACTACAAAGTCCTACTCATGCAAACTCAGATTATCTACAACTAATCTGAACCATTAGAAAGGGAAAAAATTTAGTAAACAAGTAAAATTAATTAAATAATTATAATAAATAAATAAAAATAGAATAATCTATCAATGCCCACTAAGTCATATAGTTCACTTGGTCCGAGTGAATGCTGAAGGATCACCAAACAGAAAAGAATGTTACTTGTGGTAGAACAACAGCAGATGGGATTATCAGGTGAATCTGAGATAGTTGGGAAATCTGGTGATTTCAAGCCTTTTGTGAGCCTGTCCATGCCTGTAGTGGTAATACAGGGCATAGCAGTCGCAGAAAGCTCAGGAATGCCAACAAGTGAAGTTGCCAGAGGCCATAGTTGAGGCTTGACGGGATGGCAGCAGAGATCTCAACCCACAACTAGCCATGACTGTTTCACAGATGGTGACATGACAACGAAACAGCTAATGAAAGATCAACAACATTAGCTAGAAGTATCCCTGATCCAACTTCTTCTAACATCATGTCTTTGACTTTGGCCCTGCTAAACAAAATGCTTCTTCATCACCCTTTGAGACATGCAGACCACAAGTGTATGTAGAATTAATTCTCCTTGATTCTCAAGTGCTATTCAGTTGGCTAATTCTTGACTTATATCTCGGTGCATTGGCTACTGTATTTACAGTACAAGCTATTAGGTCGACATAGCCCTCATATAGCAATGGTCCTAGATATCAGAAAAGGACAATGTGATCTCTGACAATCGAAGAGAACCAGTTAGTCGAGAGTGGATGGGCAAATGTTGAGATGAGAAAGAACAGCACCAGTGTCGTACTCTACATGCTTGTGTCAGACAATGGACTACAGTTACCACTTCCAGTCCAATAGATCACTTGAAGCAGAAAGCTGGGTAATGGTCAAATTAACACTCTGACAATGAGGATTGGCAAGAGTGAATCAACAAATAATGCATCACTTGTGCCTTTGTATAAGCAGTCATAGTTAACTTGCTTCCTCATGCTTTCCCTAGCCTATTACTTCATGTCCTGTGGCATTCTTATTTCTCAGATAATGGACTTGTTTTAGTATAAGATTCAGTGGGGGAATCATCTGGAGGAGAAAGAACGAACATAGGAAGAATTTGCCATGGTAGGATAGTTTGTGATTCATGGTAATTGTCAGCGTCTAAAGTCCGATGACCAGTGAGTTTGTTGCCATTGGGCTGTATATAAGGGATACTGGTGATTTTCAGATAATATTTAGACTAAGAGAGCCAGGGAACAAGTATCTCGTTATTGCCAGTGCTGTCAATCAACTTAAGGTATCTTTCCATAGTGTTGAGGTTGCTTGAATTTGGGACACTGTTTGTGTTGATGGATACCCCTCCAGGGCAAGGGCAGATGAACTCGGCTCTCATCGCTGACTTGATGTTTTTTAATAGCATACTGATCTGGAAAATGTGAGTATTAGCTTCTTCCATGATAATGTCCTTGATTTTGTTGAAGGTGAGTACAATAGCCTGTTTTCTGGACAGGCCCTTTGTGGTATGTTGTATTTTTCGTCCCTTGTTGTCTGGTTTGGGGAATGCCACATTGTGTATCTCAAGGATTTTCTTATCTGGCAGAGCTGGGAATGCTTCTTTGATCTTGAGGATGCTGGTCACGGAGTTGGTGGCCTAGGTATAGAACATGAGGGAAGACAAAGAGCTTTTACTCTTGATCAAGCATACCTCCTGGCATTTCTTTGAACTCTCCATTTGTTCCTTGAAGGGGCAAGGTGGGATGGGTGGAGGAATTTTCTTGATTATTGATGTTTTGGGATAGGCAGTGTTCTTTTCGGCCTTATTGCAGATCTGGATGTTTCCAAAGTGAGTAGATACATTGTTACGGATGGAGGTGCCAACCAGACTTGAAAATCACAGATATGAAATCCCAAGCTAATTTGCCAAAGAGTTCCAGCTGAGAGATGTTGTTGCTGTTGTGTCCTTTTAGACTTCGCTGTTTGAGAAAGCATACTATATGTTATAGCGAGCATGCCATATCAAATGTTACTTTGCAGGAATTTGTTAGTGTCAAATAATGTGGCTATGAAGTTGCCATCCTACAGGTTAGGATCAGCCAGGATGTTAGCGCTATAGGGAATGACCATAGGCAGAGAGGGTTCCAGTGACATGTTGATGTTGTCCGTTGAAGGGGTGCAAAAGGGGATTGCACACTGGAACAAAAAAAACAATGATGTGCTAGCTCCCAATTGCGTGCTAAAGGTCTGAGAGGAGATAATCAAAGTTAAAGGTTTATAAATAATTAGAGAAATGAGAATTATATGCAGCTCTAGTAAAATATAAGTTAGTGATTGTAAAAGGATCATAAGATCTCTCTAGATCATTGTTGCATAGCCTCCCTAAGGTGTTAACCTTTACATACCGTGACAAAAGCTCCTCTGGAAAATACAGTTAGTTGATCACTTATGGACCCTCCAAACTCAGTTGTTCCCTTGTCTGCACCTCCAACACTGAACCTTATGGGTGTGATACAATCCAAGTGTGCACCTAGCTAAGCTTTCCCAGCCTACTGTCCTCTCCAAAGCCTGCCCAAGTTGCATCTGCGTCTTCTTCCTAGATCGAGTTCTGGGTATATTCTGTGTTCTTCTCAAGACACCCCACTAGTTCTAGTCTTCTTACTCTCAATAGATCTGCATTCACGATTCCAGAGGCAGTGTAGATGGATGTAAGGGCACACTCAGTGAGGCACCAGTCACACCGCAGTAGAGTAAAGCAGGCGTCTTAAGTTAGATCCATGGATAGCCCAGGAGATCAAACTAATGTTGAGGTAAGGTATTCTACCATACATCACTAGCTACTTATACTAGACTAGCCGGTCTGTGCACTAGTCGCCAT
>Ga0157362_1000346_pt1 | contig 15348 bp, 13 predicted proteins | sample AttlaeALBM3_FD_111480 | JGI IMG/M metagenome (GOLD analysis project Ga0157362, IMG submission 111480) | Fungus gardens microbial communities from leaf cutter ant in Ribeirão Preto, State of São Paulo, Brazil - Atta laevigata ALBM3 | ecosystem: Host-associated > Fungi > Mycelium > Unclassified ... | reverse complement strand
ACACACACACACTCACTCTCTCTCTCTCTCTCTCTCTCTCTCTCTCTCTCTCTCTCTCTCTCTCTCTCTCTCTCTCTCTCTCCTTCCGCAGCATTATCTGTTCACAAAAGAAGGAGATTGCTTTCGCTCTGCAACATGGCCCTGACCACAGCCGGAAGCGAGAGATCTTATCACTATGACCAAGGCTTCGCACTCCTCTTCCCAGACGGGAACACTCCTCGAGTGCGCAAAGTCTCGGTGATAATACTATGTGATGCGCTCCTTATCGATCCGATAGCAAGTACCAAGCAACCATGCCCGGTGAACATCTTCCGGCATAACCCGGAAGATCACGCCCCCCCCCCTCCACCAGGCCTTGTCTACCCACTCGCAGATAGAGCCAAATGGTCCTATTTCCTGCCAATTGCGAGTTTGTCGAGAGATGTGTGCGCTACTCCTCGAACACCTACAGTCCTCCCTTTTGGCATCAATCCCTAGAGGCGATACGTTCTATAATGCCGATGCAAAACTCAACGGTACACGTTAGTCCGTCCCTTTGCCAAAAATTCCCGCGAGAACCGATACGACGTCTGGAAACCTCTCACAATGTGAATAGCCAATGGCCGTTGCATACTATGAAGTATGTACGCTTAATGTGGCGATTGGCCACATCGCCTCCCCGCTCCAAATTAGATTCATATATAAGAGATTAGTCAGGAAGATGTACAAGTACAGCTGCTGCACCGCTCCCCTCGAACCGCCTAAGTTGGGCATCAGGCCAGTGTGTCTGATTGCTCATCCTGAGAGCCAGCTGTTCGAAGTGGATCTTCTAGGTGCCATCCAACGTGAGATGGGAGCTGAGCCCACCATCACGTGGGGATGGCCTCCATCGAGACCCGTCATGCAGAGGACTTCGATTTTATGGGAGATCCATAGCTCTATCCTCGTGATATACGCCACTGCGATGTTCGTGATGGCTGTCTTTCTCCAATCATTCCTCTAGCCAACAGCGTGTCATCTGCGTATCAGACTTTACAGCTTGGGGGAAGGACGACGCGGAGAATGGCGTCATATACGACGATGTCTATAGTAGTGGGCCCAGAATGGACCCTTGTCGGATACTACGCAACCTCCCTGCTATATTGGAGGCCATTCATGTTACGGTACTCCAATTTTTCCCCGAAAATAATTTTTGCTGGTGGCGACCAGGCAGAATATTCCAGGAATATCTCATGGATATTCCAGGACCGCCATATCTGATCCTAAAGAAAGATTAAAAGCATTGACAATATCAAGTGATACTGCCATAATCATCCTCCCCTCCCCTCCCTCCATCCATGGACTCTGTGAGGATACAGACCTGATGGATCGCATTCATGATCAGTCAATACTATCCGGATAATAAATCCGAGTCCTTCCGGATTAGACGCTAGATGATGTTCAGCGATTACTCGCTCGAAGTGCTTTCCGGCGTTCTATAGACTGATAGGCTCTCCACTGACCAGCCTTCGTTGCACAGAAAGACCTGTCTTGCTTTTTTTCATTGGGAAGGGAAGCGGTCCTGTTTGTGGCAACTACTGAACAGCTGCCAGTTAAGAACCCATCATCTTATAGACCAACTCGATTCGAGATGCCAGTATCTTTTTTTTGTTAACGCAGGGGAAACTTTCATGAGTACTCCTCTCCCCTCCTAAGATTATGTAAGACTACTCCGTCTTCCGGAGCCGGAGCCGTCCTCCGGTGTTACAAAAGGAGAAGCCGAACTTTGCGCTGCTGTAGTATTACTCCCTCCTACGCCGAGGATCTGTTTGGTCACATCCTCCTACTTCGTAGTTGTTGTCAACGGGGGGAGGGACGCCATCTCTCTCCGCTATCTATCCTTCAGCGAAGGCGGTGGAAAACTACAGAAGGAGAAAATGCCCTCTTGTCGGGGACCATCGTTCTCACCAGATATGAGAACGATAGGTCCCATCCTAACATCTCGGATAGGACGTGGCCCCTCTCACGCTGATTATTCCTTCAGCTGCACCGTATCCAAGTCCGAAGTGCAGTGCCAATACTGCATCGTGCGCTCTTTATCAATGCGACACAGGTATACTGGCCAAACACCCATGGTCCGTTAGTATTTGCATGGAAGGTCAGTCCTCCTCCACTCATCCAGTTCTTTAGGTGGAACGAATGGCCTCGACTATGCGCCGGCCGAAGTGACTGGGCCGTGCGAGCCAGTCATTGATCAGCTTCAGCCCGATGCTTCATTTGATTAATGATTCTCGGAGGCATTTCTGCGTCCTCCGCCAAAGCTTTTTCACTTGCCGATCACACATCATATAGATTGGCGTACATTGCCGCCTGGATCTCCAGCGGTGGGAACCCCGCGAGATGTATAGGATGTTTTGCGGTATGCCCTTACTGTCCTGATGGCCAGCCGGCGTTAGGACCCGTGAATCTCCCGGCTGGTCATCGTCCACTCCGCCCATACTAGGGCGGCATAAAAGGCGACTGAATTCAAGACCCCCGCGAAAAGATAGCGCATCCGCCTAGATCTCCAATATTCGAGAGTAACCGACTTAGAAAGTCATCTTCTCTAAGCGGAGGATCAATCTCTTAAAGTGCTCGGTGAATCATCAGGTGTCATTTAGAACGAGGCTGAGGCTATTTCATATAAGCCTCGACGGAGACCATTCGCTGTATGATAGTCTTGGACGGCGCCTTATGGGAGCTTATGAAAAAAACATGGCTTCCGTTTTTTGAGGTGCCACCTCGCGGGTGAATGACGCTGCTGAGAGCTTCATTCGCTCTCGATCGCGCAAACTCCTCCGGCAATCAATATCAGCATATCGTCTGCATAGCAGACGATGGAGCAACCAAGAAGGCGGGCAGTTTCTTACAGAACTTTGTTGTACCCGAGATTCCACAAGAGGGAGTTCAAAACCGACTTCTGCGGAACTTCGCGGCACACCCCTCTGTATGATGGTCCCATATCAGTCGACGTACATAGTTGTCGTCTTTGGAGATAGAGATCGTCGTCTTCCTAAAGAACTTGTCTCAGGTATGGAGGGATCTCGTATGTATAGAGGGCCCTCCCTATGCGATCATCCCAGGGCAGAGAGTTAAAAGCGTTGGAGATATCCAAAGCCATCGCCAATATTCGTTCTCCTACACAGCTTCATGCGTGAGGGATTGCAGGTGGAGTATAGCATTCACTGTGCTGCGGCCCCTTTGGAATCCTGATTCGTACAGGTCGAGACCATTCACTTCCAGATGCTTGAAGACTCGAGCCGCGACTATGCTCTCGAAAAGCTTATCCTCGTTGTCCAGCAGACATATCGGCCTATAGTTCGAAGGCTATCTATGGATTTGTCTTCTTTCGGGAAAAGGATCAGCTTGGCCCTTTTCCATGTCGAGGAGAAGATGCCCCATTTAAGGCAGTCGGTATATAACCGCCTTAGCGGATTACCCATTGATCTTATTGCCATCGACCTGCCAGGCCTGGCAGATACTCCGCTGGAGCCAGGAGCGACTTCCTTTTTCTGACCAGTTAGAGCTTTCCCTTACGCCTCGCCCTCTCTCCCTCCTGGGGGGGCAGTGTCAGCTTCTCCCAGGAGAACACCTCTTCCTCAAAATCGGGGAAGAGGGTTCTTAGAATGTGGTCGAGGAATGAGGGATCCAGTGACTCCATATACGGTAACGCCTAGTGTCTCAATTTGTTAGCATAATCTTAAAGGCCCCCACGGATTTTTGTCGAGGGAGAGGACTAGCTCATCTCAAGTCTTGGTTCGGTCAATGGCGGCGTGGAGGCTACTGGCGAACACGCTCTCAACATACACCTTTTCAGGATCGTGTCAATGCGCCGTGCATGTTTTAGAGCCCTTTTAGCTCGGTGAAATGACTGCCGGAGATCTCTTCATCCTACTAAGCAGCCCGGTGCAGACGAAGTGCGGCACGCGGCATCGCGAAGTCGCATGCCCCGACCATAGCCTTTTAGAGAGACAGAAAGCCTATTCTTTCGGTCCCCGCCCCACCTCGTCGCTGAGCCACGATCCCGCAAGAATCGCCTCCAGGAGGTTATCTAACTTGGCGAGGATCCATCTCTGTAGTGAGTCTGGGGCCTTTGGTCGGTTCCTCAATCTGATAAATATCCGGGGCATTTCATTTCCAGACGCCTCCAGCTTCTCGTTCCAGCCCTTGGGCGGGCCGGATTGTGGCAGGATGGTTTCTTCTTTCGTAATGGGGAAAAAGATATCCACCATCTCCTCCAGAAACTAACTGTTTAGACATTCCGTCATCCACGGCTGCAGCTTCTGCAGAACAATCTTATATAGAGGCCCCCAGGATTTCTTGTCCAGGGACGACATTAGATCTACATATGCCTGAGCTTTGACCTTTCTGATCGTTAGCCGCAGCACACTCCGAACGGCGCGGAACGCGCCATACATGCTAGCGCTAATGTCTTTAGTTTCGCCTTTTGGCCCGCGTGTGGCATCTTCTTGTCACAATGGAATATCTCTGGAGATTCTCAATCTCTTTGATCCACCAATATGCAGACCGGTGGAGCCTCGGTTGGCTCTGGAGCATAGATGTGTCGCAGATGCGAATCATCATATTTTGAAGACAATCTTTTTCCTCCTCCAATGTCCTTTACTAGGCCTGGATTTACCCAGATGGAGGCCTGCAAGGGCGTCACTATCTAACTTATTGAGAAAACATTGCGATTGCTGGCGCTTTCCGCTTGGAGTAGGATAAGAGCTCGGCCCCAAGGTTACGAACCGCCATTATGCCTCGATGCAGTGATCGGACAGCTCTCTGAGGCCACCGTATTTCACACCAGTTTTTGACCCTCACCAGGGTGGACTGGGAATTTCACTGGTTGCTCACGTGAAATCAACTCGATTTGACTGCTGCACCTCTGCCGGACGTGGACAACCTCCATGAAGCACTTGAAGCATCGGCGGGCGCCGGCAGAAACACTGCATGTTGACATCCATCCAACCCTTATGCGGTCCCCGTGCTGCTCGAGGTCTGCTTTATGGCACCGACCTTTACGTTGGCGCCAACATTTGGTCCCGACGACCATTTTCGCTATTTCCTCCCGCGTGACTGATTTCATCAAAATTGTTCACGCGAAGCTCCGCCATCATTACCGGTCGATATTTTGATGTCCTTCAAATTAGCAAACACTTCCTTCATCTCAATTGCCAAGAACTCTGCCTTGGCAGCTCCTCAAGCCTCAGATTTTAAGCATGAGTGCATCCGTGATTCCCAGAGTATTGAAGGAGATAGCGCTGTCTGGCTTCTCTCTAATATCACTAATGTAACCATCTATGATTATCGTGATCATGGCTGACGTGAGAGACCAAATCTTCAGCAGTTCCTTGCTTGGCTCTTCTTCTGACTTGCCTGCTTTCCGAGCTGAAGCTTTCTCCTGCTGAAGGAATCCCGCTATCTCTTTTCAGATTTTGGGCGTCGATGGTTACATGCCTTGTGTGTTCAATTCGTGATTTAGACTGTTCCAAGTCCGAGTTTTGCCGGCACCTCACATAAAGTCGGTTTGTTCCGATAAGGCAAAAGGCTATCTGATTACTTGATTGTTTCAGGATTATGGACAAGTCAATGTAGTCTTCGCAGGGAGGAGGCAAAAGTCAGGTTGAAAGTTTGGCTCCCATCCTCGAGGCTAGGCTCGGAATCGGGTTGCTGAGCGATTCTTGGGAGACATCCCCGGGGAGTAGCGTCCTGGCAGCTCCTGGCTGCGCTGACCGTCCAGTGTCGCCCAAACTGTCGGCGCAAATTGGAAATAGCATAGGCTATGAAGATCTGATCGATGATCGAAATTTGTATCGAAATTGGGCAGTTGCCCACCCAGTCATGGGTAGGATCATCGCGGGAGTAATGGTTGATAGCTACATGCTGGCTAGAGATCTTGGTTCCGATGGGTGAGCTGCATTACAAACTCGAAAACTAGCTTAATTGATAGAGCGTGAATAGTCGTTCGTTCCGACTAATGAGTTGCTTGTTGGGACCTATATCTCAAAGGCGCACTGAGAGTCTCGACATAGCATGACACGCTGATTGGACGTATTCCAATCCCAGGCCCATAAGGCCGTGCGAGTTAAACTTTCTGCAGGTATCGCACGTAAATCTGAAAGGATGTTCTATCTCTTTTAAGGTGTGTGTGACAAGTGAAAATGATAATGTATGGAAGGACGTTAAAAAAGGGTGCCCGCAAGATTCAATTTGTAGGCCCACGGTATGGAACTTTATGACGAATGATTGTTGAATGAATTGGAAGAAAATGTGGAGTGTGATATGGTGACATACGCGGATGATGTGCTCACGCTAATCGAAGAATCAAAAGGAAGGAGCAGGATGGAATTGAAGCTGAAAGGGAATGGATAAGGATGGTTACTGGATAGAAAGAGTGAGAATGAACGGAAAAGAAGACAGTGAGTCTGATGTTGGGAGGTTTGTAAAGAACTGATGTCCAATTGTCAGAATAGACGAAAAAATGTTAACGTTTATCAGTGAGGTACGATATCTAGAATGAGTGAGCGAATGAGTTTTGATGTGCATGAAAAGAATGGAAAAGTAGTGAATGCACTGAGTAGGCTAAGGAGAGTTGAGAGGAGAGAATGGGATCTGAAAGGGAGAATGGTAAGAATGATATATAAAGGGTTGTTGACAGCGTATATGATGTATGGTGCATTGGCGTGATATGAGTGGATGCAATATGCATATGCAAGAAAGATGATTGAACAGTGAAAGAGTTGGATCACATGTATATATGAATGTCTGTGGAACTGTGTCTACCATAACTATGGAGAACTTATCTTGGATATACGAGATAAAAAGGCATATGTTTTAGATCAGGAAGAGAGTGATATGTGTGGAAGGAATGAAGAAACGATGAATGAGAAAAGCTTAACGGAGAAAGAAAATGATAGATGAGGCCTTGATAGATTAGTGGCAGAGTGCAGTGGGATGGAAATAATAAAAGTAGGGTTACTTATGCATGGATAAAGAATGTTAGTTATGTCAGGAATTGTGTATAGATTGATCCAAGTCTGTTTATGGGATATCTCCGGGACATGGAAACATGAATGATTATCTGTACGATAGGAAGATAGCTACGACTGACATGTGTGACTATGGATAAGGTAGAGAAGATTGGGTGCATTTGTTGGTTGAATGAAATGTATGAGGATTGGGGACTTAGATGGGTGGTGCGCAGTGCGAAGATGGAGTCTGGAATAGTTGGTGCCATGAACAAGACTAATGAGTGCAGTAGTAACGGACAAGGACAAGTATGAAAGAGTAAACCAGCATGAGAAAAAAATTTTCAGGAGGAGAAGAATGCATGTTGAGGAGAGAAAATGAGAGCGTGAAAAATGTAGCTGGATGCGTGAGATCAAACAGAGAAAGATGCTGATTAGGATGAAAACCTGGCTCGCGGCCCTGGAGGATTCTTTGGGGCCGAGCTGCTGCTTGATTCCTGTTGAGCATCTCTGGAGATAGTGTCCCGGCAGCTCCCGAAGCGCTGACCGATCTGTGTCACGTATGTTGAAGACGCAAACTGAAAGTAGCATAGGTTACGAGAATCCGACCGATGATGTAAATCGGTATCGTAAGAACTGCATCGCCCATGGGCAATTGCCCATCTCAGTCATAAGGTCATCGCGGGGGCAATGGTTAACAATCACACACTGGCTAGAGATCTAGATTCCGACGTGTTGCAGTTCGAGAACTAGCTTGCTTAACTAGTAAAATGTGGATAGTCGCTCGCTCTGACAAGTGATTGCTTGACAGGATTTACATTCTGCAAGTGTACTGGTAGTCACGGCATAAGCTGGGACGCGCTGATTGGACGTTTCCAATCCTACGAATTAAGCAGATATAGTACGTAAAATTGCAAGAATAAACTGTTCCTTTTACTCTAGAGGAGACGTCCGTCCTGGAGACATTCCTGGTCATCTGTTGATCTTCCTGCCGACCGTTTTAAACTAAGGTTCAGAATCCTAGTTCATTCAATAATATATTAGGTATGGGAAAAAGTTCGTGGCGTTTTTCTCGTTAGATAGCATTAAAAAAACGCCACGAATTTTTTCCCATACTTAATAATATAGCGCGCCTCGCCCTACCCCTCCGTTTTTTTGGCGGGTGAGTGCGCAGGCACTGGCCGAACCAATATCTGTCTGAATTTGGGTCTTGTCGACATCCTTTTTCGCCCTCTTTTTCATCGCCCTGCCGAGAGGGAGTCTGCCTTTGCAGGTTCATCTTCAACATGGTTGTCAGGTTCTTGCTGCCAATTATCCAGCAGACGATCCTTTCTATCATCCTCTCCAGGACGTTGTCTCCCTCATATGCATTCAACATATCCGTGGGGATAGGTGCGTATATGATCGCACTGGAGATCGAGACTGATCTCATCAGGATTATCTATTATTCTTTCGACGATAACCTATCATTAAGAGGGCTGCCTTGAAGTGCAGGCCTCCAGACCGGAGACTTTTCTTCCGAGTTTACGGAGGGCTGCATTTGACTCTTTGCGGCAGAGAAGTCCTCGTGTGATTGATTCCACGTTACTCTGTGGGAGCGAGAGAGGATTCACCTTTACGTCGCCACCATGCTCATGTTTATCGATTCCGGCTTAGCACTCCAGTCCAGGGCATTCTGAAATCGGAGTTTGTTTCAAGTTTTATGAAGTTTCTCCTGTTTTTGGCGGAGGGATTCCCTTCCCTCTTTCTAGCCATCCCCTGCACTTTCCGGCTCAGAACCATTAAAGCCATGACTTGGGTGACAGTCGCCCATGTCGTTGCGAATGTTCCTCTTGATATTGCCCGAGCGATCAAGGACTTTTGTTAGCGCATCCACGGTCTTTCTGGCTGCAGCAGCAACTGTCGTAGGTGGTGAATTGCTGCTCCAGTTCAGACAAGTTCATAACCTCTTCTGTCCTCCAATCTCCTCTTGTATCGCTTAGTCCGCGCCGACATTTTGGATTCTTGATGAAAGTTTTCCTTCATCTTCTCCAACCTCGCCTCTCTCTCGTGTTGACGGCATGCATCGGCCGTGAAATTTCCTTTATGGGAAGAAGATCCGGAGCGATATCTTTTCCTCTTCTTTCGCAGTTGTTGTTGGAGAAGGAAGATGGCAGCAGTTGTCGCTGCTTGATCACAGATAGCCGCTTTTATCACAGATCAGTAGAATGATAATCTCTTCCTCATTATTATTGCTGACTGACGTCTCCCCCACGTCACTACTTATGGGGAAGGAGGCAGTAGAAACCTTCTTTTGTTCTTTGAAAATATCCGTTCTTGTGAGAAGATTCAGCGAGAGTCTGATATATAATAGCTTTCCATCATCTTTTCACATTTCTTACTTAACTTCTCCATGCTTTTACGAACTTAAGAGCAGGTTTTTGATTATTCCCAGTCACGCTACTGGCTCTAGACGTCAAAGACAGAGGAGCGTGATTCTTGTCGCTCCTTAATCGCAGTCTTACTATTTATTCTGCGCTCTTTTGCGCGGAACACCTCTTGAAGTGGATAGGTAGGCGATTGCGCACATTGTGCTCACCTGTCCATTTCTTGGTCCTATCTCCGTTAGAATGGAGCTCATCATCTCGGCGTATGACGTGTATGTCGACCTTTTTTCCTTTGGGTCTACAGTCAGAAGGGCTCTCTCCTCTCCTTGCAAGTCCCCAGGTCGCTCCGAACCTTGCTGATCCTCTTCTTCTGTTTGAACGACTTGAGAGACCATCCAGCCCCATAAAAAATTTTATTCTTCAGTTACGTTCATAGTTACGTTCTTGCTGCTCACGCGCCCCGATCCTCTCCATTTAAGAGCGATGTATCCGCTTCGAGAAGTGGGTTTTCATCACGAGTAACTGCCCGGAAATTGCCACGCGGGTTATTCATGCAAATCTGGAATTACATCGGGTTCTCCAATCCACCATACGGCTTTGTCCCCATGCTAGGCGGCAGGAAATAACATTGTATGGGGCTTAGGATCACATCATTTCTCATATTCCCACAATGGGAGCAAACTTTAGTCCCCTCTCTTGTACAGATCTCCCCTATTTAACGGAAAGCCGTACTGCACGCTCTTAGCCCTCTTCACCAGCATTTCCGGCCAAAACTGCTCCGCCGGCACGCGCTGATAGCGGTGCCGACTACGAGGGATGGCAAAAATCTTCTCATGACAAGGTGGCGAGCCACGAGAGGGAAAAAAAAATTAGAAGACTCTATTACCTCCCTGGCCTCTCCAATCTTTGTCTAGAAGGGCCCACGACCACTTTCCAATACCAGCCTGTGACGCATCACGCCTTCCATAAACCGACTAGACTTACGAGAGCCATTCGATCGCCAATAGAAATACAGTTCTTTAGGTTTACTAATCTAGAGGGATTGCGGTGCGCGTGCTACCTCCGATTGTTTTAGTAGGGTGAGGCAGAACTATGACAGACATCTGTGTTGGCAAAGCGGCTATCACACCAGCAAGTACCAGTAGTAATATAATGGTTTCACCTGATTAACGGGGCCGTCGGAACTAATTCCCGAAGAGAGATCCACCATTGCCAGTCGGTTCCTTTCACTCAAAGCGAAAACAGAGGAGCAAGACCATATTCTCCCAAAGGGCGATCAGGAATAGGGCACCGTATGAGCGGTATTCATCATCACACCAATCAGGCCATGTCGTAGACTCTCATCATGCTGCAGGATCACTTTCGAGTCGCGACCGCACTTTTATAAAGGGGAAAGGCGTCTTTGCTCGGCCGTTCTTCCGATTCCTTGCTACTCTCGATTTTCTTCCCCCATCCTTCGAATATTATCTAAGAGAAGACACCTGCTTGGTGATGTGTGGCACTCGGTACAGCGTCTATCCATTGCTTCTACCTGTGTCCCTGTGTCCATGTTTTGAGCTAGGAGGAACACAGATTCCTACTAGCTGGTGTGTGCCATGGATTCTCGAAAGAGAAGCGAACCTCCCCTACCCGTATTCCTGCATGCGTGTTTTCAAGATAGAATTAATGCATACCTTTGCTGGACGGTATGTATCAACGTCAAGGACTTCTAAGTATTCAGATATAGTGGATGCATTATTCAACCGCTATAAGTTTGCTACGAATTCAGAATCGAATCGGAGAATCGGAGAGAATCTAAGTTCGACTTTTACTATTCGGATTTCAAATTTGGATATCTTAGAAAATTTAAATCTTCGGATAATCCGAAACATCACATTTATTCGTAATTTGGATTAACGGATATCCGGATAGCTTTAAAATTGAATCAATCTTGAAGCCCTGTGTTACTTACGGCCAGTAACTGTCCACCTCCACCATTATACAGAGGGAGGCGAACTTCTGTTACAAGATATTATCTCGTGCTCAACGCCTCTTAGCTCGGTCGCTACACAAAGTTAGAGGAAGGGGATTGGGAAGAAGTATTGGGAGGTACATATTTTTCATTCCTAGAGGTTACAAGGTGATTACAATCTACGAGTTCAGTCTACTCGCTCTATCGTGTCTCCTATCTTGTAATAATAAGAGTGATAGTAATCACTCAACAAATTTGTAGCAGTGCGTCCTTCGGTAGACACGCCTCTACAGCGCACCTGCGGTTAGATGACAGGGTAAGGGAACTCCCTGTGTGACGTTTGTAGACTTAATCTCGCTAAGGCCACCTCCCAGTCGAACTATCTGTTTTCCTGTCTTCGAATATCCCTAACATGAGAAGAGGAAGGCAGACCTCCCTTTGGCTACAAGGATAATGATCCGATCAGATCTTCGCATTCAAGCAGTCCTACCCTATCTTCAGTTTTGTATCGAGTTACTAAGCTCTAAACTAAAGTTTCACGATTGAATGGATCAGAACATTGTCCCATTATATTTTTTTGTATCACGCAGTAATTAATTTTGTTCCCGGTCATTTTTCAGTTTCGTAATTTTTGACCGAGAAACATTCACCTTTATCAGATTTTGGGTAATGATGTAGAATGGGTGTTCCATATCCTAAAGAAGTCGTGCTTCACGAGCTTTATTAACTACTATTGTAAAAGGATTTACGTGTTACCCAACTATCGAGCAATATGTGGATATTTGTTGAAATACAGTCCCACGTTGTTACATACGTATTGATGTGGCTAATTTCAAAACATATTCTAATGCTTTAAAATCTATCTTAAGACCAGTTCGGACTTTTTATCTTGCAGTTATTGAATAATTTGTGCTGTGTCGTCAAGTAGAAGATGCGAAAAAAATTTTGAAATCATTTTTCGTTACTTCACAATGCAAATTAAAGGATAATCTGAAAGGATTACGCACGAAATCTGATTGTGAGACTGAAAAACAATTCCTAGAACATCTTATCACTGGAAAAGAAATGATATATGACGAGGAAGAACTTAATAATGAAAAATTTATTCCAAAATTTGACGAAGACGAACAAACGGAAATATCTTCAAATTGGTGATCGAAATGGGGAGAAGAAATAAATGATGAAATTCAGGATAGTATTTCACAAAAGGACACTCGAGCTAATGCATATTACGCACCTCATATAATTAATAAATTATTACGTGATATTAGTACAATACCTTTATGGAGTAACATATATACAGATAAATTTGGGTATGAACGCATATCAGCGTCGAGTGCTTTAGTTGAAAGTAAATTCAATAAATTAAATAATTTAGTCATGAATAAGCCTTTAATAGATAAATTTATTGAAGAATACATTAAATATTTAATTGGACGCGTTTTTATAGCAGATATATATCAGAAAAAATCGATTTGTGTAATATTAAATTGTCTACTTCTCGTGATAGTCTCAAAATAGAACATCATGAATTCAAAATTTCACTCAAATTTTACTCAAAAAGATATGAATCTACTAGAAAAGATTAGATTTCATTAAACCTGAAGATGTTAGTTTCATATCTTTTTCAAGACAGTCACGGATTTCAGACTCAATTGATTATGAACCAAATGTGTCTCAAATTTTGAACGAAATCTGTTTAAACGATATAGAAAAGAAAATTAATCTCAATTTAACTGATATTGATTTATCAATAAATAATCACAGTTATAAGGAATATGATAATTTATGTATATCAGACAAGGAAAATGTAGAAGAAAAAAAATAAAACAAATTAAACTAAGAAAAAGAAAGATTAAAAAGATATTTACATTTTTGATTTACATAGACAATACTCAACAGATCCAGAAATTACAGCTTTACAAGAATTAGCTTTACGAGAAAATTGGAGAGGAAAAGTCACTGGACAAGAAACGAAAAGGAAAATATTTAGATCGACGAATGAATAAAATTTCGGATATTTTAAAATCAAAATCAAAGAAAAAAATACTCTTCTTAAAAAATGGTAGCTGTCTTACTTTAAAAATCATGGAATGTGGAAGCAAATCGATGATCATTACAAACACATTCGACAATTTATGTATTCAAAGTATTTTAATTATATGTTATGATGTTGCCTATATACAATCATTTATTACATAAAAAGCATTATCTACTTCCACTATTTAAAATGATAATTAATATTTTAAAAACAAGTTTGATTTAAATATCGTATATCCTATCATTAATCATTTTTATCCTATCATTTACAAAAAATCCGACTCTATTACAAAACTGAATATTATTTATGTAATAACCTAAAGCTCCTCTGTAAAAAATTGTGATCAAATTAGAAGATCGATCATTAAATAGCGATGAATATTTTACTGTTAGACATCAGATTTAATGAAAACTTCATTTGATAATGTAATTAAGGATTACTTATAATACTAACACCGAAAATATATCAAACAGAGAATTACGGCTGAAGTTATAGCAGCTGGTAAATGCTACATTAAAAATTTTATCAATTTGATATTCGTATTTAGCGAATATAAAAATAAACATTAAATACTTTAAATTTAAAAAATTAAAATTTTATAATTTTATATTTTTTTAAGTCCATTGATTTTCATAGAAATGTACAATAAAGACGGGAAAGAAAAATATTTTTTGCTAAAAGAATTACCAACACAATTCAAAATATCAATCAAAAATTGAAAAAAGTACATACTTTTTGCTGTGATAGATTATACAGGATCACGTCATATTTGGACATTAAACCAACAATTAGGATATTTCACAACAATATTTTTTCAACTAAATAAGACATGGATATAATACGACGACTTAAAAGAAAAACAGCAAACAAAACTTGATTCTTACACACAACAGATTCGCAATTATTAATATATATTTTAAATAAAATATAAATTAAAAATAATCTTTTAACTTCAGGCTGAGATTTTCACATATATTAATCCCTCACCCTGGAACACCCATTATTTCGAATCAAGTTCAGATCTTATTTCTCGCAGATATTTGGTACCAAAATAATCTAGAAGCAATATATCATCAGAATATATCATTATCTTAATTTATTATTAATGTAAGAAAAATTAACATAGTTTCTCTTAGCTAATCCCCGGACAGTGCTCAATAAGTATAAGTAATTCATTAATCGATCGTTAAAGAATTTTCTGTACCAATTTTAAACAACAAACCTTTTATTGATATTTTACTCTTGTTCCGCCAACACGCTGAGGTTTTTCGTGGTTATTTATACTTATTTTATACAAGCAATAAATTTGTAAATTGCATCTTTCGAGAGCAACAGATTCGGACGACATTTCAATACCAATTTTAACGAGCAATAAATCTTTTACTTTACTCTTATTACTCTTAATACCTTATTCTTATTCCGCCCGCTGAGGCTTTCCATTATTTATATTTTTCTAGTATATAATGTATTCAAAACATTATATTTCGATAGTAACAAATGAGCAGCAAATTAACAACAAATTGCTACGTTATTTCTGCGTAGATTGATTTTGTTATATTTCGCTAACTTAATCTTCTTTTAGTGAAACATCATTTTTTAAATAAATCGACAAAATTTTTTCTTTGGCAACTTTTTAGCAACAAATGAGCAACAAATAAAAATGTTGGTTAAAATCAATTCCGCTCACTTTATTCCGCTAACTTATAAGACGTTAACGGCCGAAGCTCTTAGATGTTTTAAATAATTTGTATGTGATTCTATACCATATATTAAATATGTAATCATTTAAACTGTGCGCCGAATTGATTTTTTTCGGATTTATAACGCAATTGAACTATTTTAGTATTGTAATATCACAAATAATAAATTGAGGCAATTTAATAATTTGATGCTCAGTCAGGCATCCTATTAGCAAGATATTAATGTACCGAAAAGCTGTAAATAAACTTATTACAAAAAATATTATCTCAGCTGAGAGTCAAATCCGAATCTCTTGTATTCCATACAAACGTCCTAAACTTT
>Ga0157362_1000344_pt1 | contig 15374 bp, 11 predicted proteins | sample AttlaeALBM3_FD_111480 | JGI IMG/M metagenome (GOLD analysis project Ga0157362, IMG submission 111480) | Fungus gardens microbial communities from leaf cutter ant in Ribeirão Preto, State of São Paulo, Brazil - Atta laevigata ALBM3 | ecosystem: Host-associated > Fungi > Mycelium > Unclassified ... | reverse complement strand
CGAATATGTTCTTTTTTCTTCATCTCCCATAGGTTTTAGGGGTTGCTACTCATTGAGAGGCAACCAGAGTGCACTGCCGCAGGTACGGAGTCATTTATTGTGATGCTCCTAGTTGGTTGATGCTATATTTTGACTTTAAATAGCCAAGCTGCCTGTGGGAAAACTGCTGATTTGAGTTTGGCTAAGCACCTATCTTCTCACATACAACCAGCAATGCCTTTGGCATAATCTCTTACCTCTACTACTTGTGAATGATCATTACTGTGCTTATAATTGCTATGTCACAATCAGTCTGTTTGTTTCTGTATAACCCAAATCTCTGGTTTAGGAATGGTATCTAGACAAAGTCTGGAATAAATTCACTGTTGTATACTTATAATAATAGAAAAGGAAGTTTGATATAAATGGTTTGATTGCCTACTACTTCGGAGAATAGATAATACTTAGCGATGGTGTAACCCTAAGAGAAGACTCTGGTGGAAGGAAAAAAATGTTAAAGTAAAGTACAACTTGATAAATGACCTTGGCTTCAACTTATGTGTTGTGCCCCAGTCTCCAGTTGTGATGTTGGTTATATATTTTGGAGTGGAGGGAAGTCGTCAGAGAAGAGGTTCTAAGAATAGGAATCCAGAGTGGACAGGGAGAGTATTAGAACCAAATGATATTAATTTACAAACTGAGGAAATACACTGTAGCTACTCAGTACTTATAGGTAGTCCAGAATAGAAGGAGAGTAGTCTACTATGCTATCCTACTATTGTTAATTTTAGAAGAATTATTAGGAGAAATAAATTACATAATTGTCAGATTTCCAGAATATTGTAAGGGCAACTAGGGCACAGGGCTCTAGGAGAATCCTCAGTTAATATTATAGTTTGTAATTATGATACAACTCACCTCCAGGAGAATCCTCAGAGATTAGGATAAGGCTCCTAAAGGGATGTTCTATATTATATGCTAGGTTTACATTCTTTGGTGTTAGGGTCAGTGTGATCGTATCACAAACTTCATTTGGCCATATCTCCATCAATTCTTTATCAATTCTCACAGTCTCAATAGCTACAGAAAGCCCTTGAAAAGACATTTCGATAGATACTAGTCATGTTTTGAGGCGATCAATAATGGCCGAGATATTAGGCAGATCAACTAGTAACCACTATGGTACCATTTATTAAATCACCAATATCTCAGAAACCACCACAATCTATGCTTCAATTTTAGGCATCAGAGAAGCCCTCTTCATACCGCTTAGAATGAGCCTAAAAAGGTGCCAAGGCAATTAATATTAGTGGAGATATAAAGGCCTCAATGTTTGCACATAGACTTCATTAATTACCCATTGATAGTCATCTGTTCTTTTCTTAAAACAAAGGACAGCCTCCATATGGTTAAGTTATCGCTATTTCAAGTACAAAGGCACTACCATATATAGAACAATAGGTAGTAGTATGTGATGATCTGTCCTAGTGCACAGACCATCACAATTCTGTATATAAGGACTCTCTGTCTGAGGATTAGACCTCAGACTTAACAACATCTTTTGTCACTTGTCTAACTTCGCATTTTTGAACTATTTAAAGTATCAAAGCACCCATCACAAATAGTAAGTGACTATTTGTGATAGTACTGTCACAGTTGTGCTATGGACCAGTAGTCACATACTATATGGTTTACCACTATACCAAAAGGGCAACGTTAGCAAGGCTACTTGCTAACGAGGGTCTAGCTATTTATGTAGTTCATTTGAACAGGTATTTTGTTATACCTCCATGATACTATTTAGTAGTCACTTTTTGTGACAGATTGGAGCTATACTAGTGTGTTTAAGTATTACTTTAGTAATACTTGAACAGGCTTAGGTTGCTCTGGAGTATCGTTATACAATTCAGGGGTGGAAATAGAGCTGTCCCCTTATAAATATGACACTATCTAGAAAATGATATTCTATCAACTAACAACTATGAGACCAATTATTTAGGAAGACAATACTGTGATTGGTTTCTCAATACTTTAGAGGACTAGAAAGATACATAGAAAGAACCTTTAGAGAATTGGTCAACTATATTTATAAGGCTTAACTAAACAATATCTGTGGTTATCTCAAATCTAAATGTCTTAGTATAAAGTAAGTGAATTACCTTCAATAACTAACTAAGGAAGAAAATGTCAGATAATACAAATAATATTAATATTACATAATACTAGTAGAAACATTGTATCAAGGATAACCTTTCCTTTCTTAGTCTCAAATTTACAATTGGCAACTATACCTTTAAATTCTCCTAGAAGTCCCTAATATTTTAGGGCTCACTATAGTTTAAACCTATGGTTGCTTTGAGCTAAGCTAGCTCTTGTCTTGCCTCTTGTCTTGCCTCTTTTGCCTTGCCTTGTTATAATCTTGTGTAGTGACTATGATGACTTAATCACTTTTCTTATTCAAGTTAACAAGGAGAACTTGATAGAGTTCTTGTTCAATTACTGTATACTACTTATACACATTCAAGTATTTGTTACTATTTATAAGGTCTCATTTTACTCAACTCTTCTGTGTTTAATCTTTAGAAAAGAAAAGAAAAATAAATATTAATTTAGCCATTTTGCCAAGTCATTATACTATCTTCTTCTTAAGGTTTCTTATTCCAAGGATTTTTACAGCTAGTCATATGAGTCACAAATATTGCTCATTTCATCTTTGTTTTTCTCAGTCTATTCTCTAATTCCTGAAAATTTCCACTTGATTTTTTCTTTTTTCTCTCTAATTGTTTTTATTGTCTTATATCCCTTAACTTTTCAAGGCCTCCAATTGCTTTCCAATCTTGCCCAATATTTATTTTTATCAGACCATCCAAATAATTTTCTTGCTATAAATCTTCCTGATAATTATCTTTTTCTAAATGTTTCTTCTCTTTTCTATTTCCCAATATTTTCTATGTCTCTTCTATATTCCTTTTTAAACTCTTCTATTGCTTCTTTTGTATTATCTAGGTTTTCCTTCCCTTTTCACATATTTGACTCTGCTATGAATTCTTTCTATTGTACTAAGTATTTATTTTTTCCCCTAGTTTATTGCTTATTCAATAATCTCTTAACTTTTCATTCTTCTTCCTCTTTAATAATTACTAGAGCTAGTTACTCCTTTCTTTGTTCTTCTACTTGTCCTATATATCTATATATGTCACAACTTGGCGACATCCTGTGACACTAGAGCCTGTAACCCAGTCACTTACCTTAGTAGTTCATTTTCTAGACTAGAGTAGTATTATATAGCACTACTAAGCCTCTATTAAGCTCTATATGATTCTTATACTTAAATTAACTATATTATTAGAGGCTCTTAGTGTCAGCAATTAGCTTAAGAACCTAGACTAGGGTTTAGTCTAGATAGCTCTTCAGAATTAAAAGAGAATTCAATAAAGTTCCTACTTCATTCAACTATATTATATATATGTGTTTTAACTATTTGTTCTTGTTACCATTACAAGTGTTCAACCTTCACTAGTTCAAACCCAGTCCATGTCATATTCTTAAGTCATAGTCAAGTTAACTTATAATACTTAGCTTTGTTATCAATTAAGTTCACTTTTAGTTCTTGGTTTCTATTTATTATTCTCCTTCTGTTCTTCCCTATTCAAATAAATCCCCTCTTATCTAGAGTGTACAGAAGTATACCTAATTTTTATCCTCTAAAAACCCACATAATAGACTGCTTAAAGACAAAACCTGACAATATATCCTACTAAAATTTACTACTAAATGTATCTTTTGTTACAAAAACCTAGTTGTACATTAGTTTAACTTGAAATAAAGTATATTCCATTGCAAACTGTCATAGAAAAGTAACTACTAAATAGTATTATAGAGGTATAACAAAAATATCTATTCAATGAACTACATAAATAGCTAGACCCTTGTTAGCAAGTCATCTTGCTCACATTGCTCTTTTTGTGTAGTAGTAAACTATATAGTGTCACAAACTTCATTCAGCCATATCTCCATCAGTTCTTTGATGATTCCCACGGTCTTAATGGCACCCAAAAGCCCTTGAAAAGACCTTTCAATTGATATCAGTCACGTCTCAAAGCAATCAGTAATGGCCGAGATATTAGGCAGATCAACTAGTAACCACTATGGTACCATTTATTAAATCACCAATATCTCGGAAACTGCCATGATCTATGCTTTGCTTTTATGCATCAGAGAAGCCCTCTTCATACTGCTCAGAATGAGCCTAAAAAGGCGCCAAGGCAATTAATATTAGTGGAGATATAAAGGCCTCAATGTTTGCACATGGACTTTATTAATTACCCATTGATAGTCATCTGTCCTTTTCTTAGAACAAAGGACAGCTTTCATAAGGTTAAGTTATCACTATTTACAGCACAAAGGCACTACCATATGTAGAACAATAGGTAGTAGCATGTGATGATCTGTCCTAGTATACAGACCATCACTTTCATATATATAAGAACTCATAGTCTGAGGATTAGACCTCAAACTTAACAACATCTCTCGTCACTATCTAAACTCTGCTCATTAAGCACTTTTGAATATCAACTCATCAATCACAAATCAAGTAAGTGACCATTTGTGATAGTTTGTTAAGTCTACTGTTTTCTGTTTCCTTTGATTCTGCAAAGAACTTGGGGGTTGTGTTCATTCCAGATAAGAGTTCTAGGGCATTGAGGGTATCTCTGTTTCTGTAAAAGGACAGAAGACTTACTGAGAGCTCAGAGTAGGTTTCTGTCAAGAACCTATCTCTATAGTAGACTGGACCCTAGGCATAAAGGAGAAGGTCTGTCTCTCAGAATGATGAGAGCAGACTAGCTTGTGTATCATAGCTGGTCCTGAAAGACTTCAGATTTGTGTAAACATTTCTAAAAAACTCTTGCAGGTGGTTAGAACCACTCTGAGATCCCTATTCCTCCTCCATAAGCCAGTAAGAGAAACTGGATATGATGTCGACTCTACCCCCTCAAGACAGAACCTCTCATCAATGATGGAAGGACACTTTTTAGAGTAGTGTAGTATAGTTTTTTTGTACACACATTTCATCTGCTAAAATAGAGATGTTGTGCTTACTTTTGCCCCCAAGCCATGCCCACCATCAGAAATACCAAGAAGACCCTTGTTGAACACCTCTTGCTGAAACAGGAGAGTGTGAAGGACAAGTCATTGCTAGAGAGAACTAGAATGAATCTTACTTCATCTACAGAACTCTATGGCAAACTTGTTAAAGCAGACCTTTGCTAGCACAAAGTAGATAATCTCTACTTCTCATTCTGTCCCCCAGAGCTACATTTTTGCAAAAACAAGAAGTTATGATGCATCAAGGAGTACAAAGAACTCCTGGAACCCACCTTGGATCGTATATCACCTTTTTTCACAAAAATGAGTGAAAACAAGACCTGGGCTAAGGATTCACAGTATGACTCTCTGTGGAAGTAGTTCAATAGACTACAGGATATAATCATAGAGCTAGATGAGATTGATCACAAGCTTACAGCTAAAGAGTGGAGAATATTAAAAGGCGCTTGTAAGCAAATCAAAAATATAGATTTTTCCAAACTAGCTACTAGAGTACCAGAAATTTGTAAAGCCCTTCTAGAGCTTAACATTACTATTCCATAAACACAATATGATTGGAATGGTATTCAGATGTAACATAATGGCATTAAGAGACTAAAATTGGGTGTTTTTTCCTTTTACCCTCTTGAAAACATACTTAAGAACCATAATTAACTACTTAAAATAGACATGTCGACTTTCACTAACTTTACTGTCACTGTTCCCTTCACTAACTTCAGCACTGAAAACTAGGAAACACTTGTCAGAGATAGCACAAACCCTAAGAACACTTCTTGGGATGAGGTCAAGATACTGATGCTCTGAAATATGCATCAGGGTACTACTTATACCCTCAAGAACTATGTTGATCAGGTGCTCAATGGAGCAATCAACCACTATAATGGTACCTTGACCACTGCATACAATAGAATTACTACTTTGGAGACAGAAATCACCCACCTCCAGGGAGAGCTGACAAGACTCTCTGGGGGAAACATTGCCTCAAAGGCCAAGGTACCAGAGCTACTAACATTTGCAGGCTCTGAAAACAAGATGCACCTGCATAATTGGTTGAGCCAGATTGCTTTATATTGTTTAGTGTCTGGTATTATTGTGGACGATCAGAAAATTATGTATGCCCTCACTAGATTACATACTTTTGCCAGTACATATATAAAGTCATACTATGATAAGATGCAAGCAGGACAAGATGTTGGATCTTGGGGCGACTTTTCCTAGAAACTAAAAGATATTTACAAACAAAGAGATGATAAGAAGGGAGCAAAAAAGGAACTAACGGCACTCTAGATCAACAAAGACCTAGCTAAAAAGAACTTCGTCAAGTATGCTGAATGATACAGAACATTGGCAAGAATTGTCAATTATAGCGACGAAGTTCACATTGACAAAATGAAAAAAGTCATATATGAAATTACAAATCAATATCCCAAGACATGGGACAACTATCTAAAATTGTTGATGCAAGCATATAAGGACCCAGATGCAATGGAAATAGATGAGATTCAGAAAAAGGAAGGAAAGAACTTGCAATACTACCAGATATGTGCTGGAAAAGGCTTTAAGAATAAAGCAAAAACGCATAATACTGTAGACTATTATGACAAGCCTGGCAATAAGAACAAACATCCTCATAAAACCTCCTCTCAGAAACCATCTCTACCGGGTCCAAGCAAAAATAAAAATCAGTTGTTCAGAGCACGACTGATAAAGTTATTGGAGAAAGAAAGTAACGATCCAGAATCCCCTTCTGAGGACGTCAATGTGAATAGCACGTTAATTGAGAAAATCTCTGATCTTGTTTCTCCAAGTGGAAAGGGAAAGAGGACTCCCAAATTGGATTTTTCCTTGGGACTATAGAGTATAACGTCTGTGATTTATAGTCAAAGGATAGTATATCCTCAATTAGCTTGTAAAAATCAAAAGTAGTACTGGAGTCTTGTAATAATATAGCATGCAACAAGACTACCTTCTTTAAAATTCCAGTTACACTCTGGGTATATAGCAAAAAAGTACAGACTGAGGCTTTAGTTGATTTAGGAGCTACCACGAACTTCGTCGATAGAGTTGTCATGGAAAATAATAACCTGGTAACGCATAAACTAGCAAATCCATATTGTGTAATCAGTACAGATAGCACTCCCAACAAGGTGGGACAAATAACTGAGTATGTCCAAGCTTATATAGAAATTGGATTTCACAAGACGACCCAACACCTCTTTGTCACCAACCTAGGGAATAAGGAAATAATGATTGGTTACTCATACTTGTATAAGCATAATCCAAATATCGATTGGCAAAAAGGTCAATGGGAGTTCACCAGGTACCTGGATACATGCACTAGTAAAGTTTATAAAACACAAAATATAGAAGCAGGAGCTAATGAGTTTCACCTCGAAATGGATGTCAGCGGATTTCCCTCATTGGATGACATAGGAGATAAGGACTCCAACAACCACATTCTTAGCTGGACAGACACAACTGACCTAGGCAATCATCAATAGACGATGATAATTGCAACTATACTCAACAATTGAAACTAATATGGAGACTCAGATTATAAAGACACGAAGACCTGGAAAGCTCATATGCCAGAATAGTTACATGAGTATAGAAACGTGTTTTCAAAACACAAGTCAGAGAGAATACCATTATGGAAACCATATGACTATGCTATTGACTTCATGAAAAGTGCAAAGCTTTCCAAGCTAGCAAAGGTCTATCTACTATCTCTAGCGGAAAAAAACTCTCTTGACACATAGATCGATGAGGAACTTAGAAAAGGTTATATTTGTCTATCTACTAGCCTGATAGCAGCTCCATTCTTCTTTGTAAAGAAACACGATAGGAGCTTACAACCTATTATGGATTATAGAGCCCTTAATACAATTACCATCAAAAATCACTATCCAATTCCTAGAATAGCAGACTTGATTGAATCACTCAGCAAAGCCTCAATCTTTACCAAAATTGACTTGAGGTGGGGATACAACAATGTTTGTATCAAAGAAGGAGATGAATGGAAAATGGCATTTATCACAAGATGAGGCCTTTTTGAGGCAACTGTTATGTATTTTGGGTTTTCTAATGTACCAGCAACTTTCCAAAGTATGATAAATGATATACTTGGAGACTTGATTCGTATAAGACTAGTAATGGTGTATTTAGACGATATTTTAATATTTGGGACATGTTTGAAGGAACATAGGCAATTGGTCAAGGAAGTGCTGAAAAGACTCTAATTTAATGACCTCTATGCTAAAGCAGAAAAATGTTTCTTTGAGCAAAGTAGCATCAAATATTTGGGCATAATAATATCAGAAAATAAAGTACAAATAGATAAAGAGAAACTTTCAGGAGTTCTAGAGTGGCTAGTACTGACCAAAGTCAAGCAAGTACAAGTATTCTTAGGCTTTACAAATTTCTATCATAGGTTCATTGAGAACTTTGCCAAGATGTCAAAGCCACTTTCCGACTTGACCAAGAAGGATTGTACCTGGAACTGGGGCATTGAGCAACAAAATGCTTTTGAGGCGCTGAAAAAGGTCTTTATCACGGCTCCAGTCCTGAGAATACCAAATGACGAAGATCCCTTTAAGTTATCTACCAACGCCAGTGACTTTGCAACAGGAGTAGTCTTATTGCAAAAAAACATGCAAACTAACCTGTGACATCCAGTAGCCTTCTTTTCCAAGTCATTAGATGTCCACGAAAGGAACTATGAAATCTATGACAAGGAGCTACTTGTGGTAATTTGGGGACTAGAGGAATACAGGCACCATTTGGAGAGATATCCATATAAAACTGAGATCTGGTCAGATCATTAGAATCTTACATTTTTCAGGACAGCTCAAAAGCTGACCAGGAGGCAAGCAAGATGGGCATTATTCATAACTCATTTTGACTTTGTACTCTATCATAAACCGGGAAAGACGATGCAGGCGGAAGACCCCTTGTCCTGTACTCTTATTAGACAAAGTCACAAAAGACTACAAGTCGTTACTCAAATCTGGTCCAAGAGAATTCGAAAAATCCTTACAAGACTGGGACTATGAGAATGGACTACTCCTGTACAGAGGAAAGATATACATTCCTTATAGCATAGAAGACACTTTGCGACAACAGATCGTTCAGATATATCATGATTTGCTATCCACCAGACATCTAGGTCGGTAGAAGACCTATGAGTTGGTCTCCAGAAATTACTGGTAGTCTGGGATGACTACATTTGTCAAGAAATACATTATGATATGTGTCAGCAGATGAAAAATCGTCCACAGCAACCTTTTGGACCACTCATGTCTAACAAGGTGCCTAATAGGCCTTGGGAAATAATCTCTACAGACTTAATCACTCAATTGCTAGAGTCAAACGGTTACAATGCTATCTGTGTTATTGTCAACAGGCTCACCAAAAGTGTAAGGGGACATCTAGGGTTGTGCTTAGTAAGTTCTGAGGGTCTGTTCTATTGGTGGTCCAGTAACAGATCGTGTATCGCACTCCCACTGTTTCTGACTTCCTCTGTCTGTATTATGTGGTGCAATGCCTATTATTAGTTGTTCTAGGACATTCTTTGATTATAGGTTGGTTGCCATGGTATTGTGTGCCTGACTATCTAGTATAGTATATATACTAGCAAGTGTGTGTAAATATACCCCTACCTGAATCTCAAACTAGCTTCTGGGACTATCTATTAGCTTAAGGGTGATCGCCTCTGAGTGGTTCCCTAACAAAAAGGGCTCACTTAATTCCTATCAATAATCAGTTTTTATCCAAGGATATAGTACAGTTACTATATGACAAGATTTATCCATTGCATGGACTGCCCCTACAAATCATTTCAGATAGAGGAGTACAATACTCAGCCAAGCTATTCCAAGAATGGTGCAAAATTTTAGGAATAGAATCTACTATGTCGACAGCATACTATCCACAAACAGATGGACAAATGGAACGTATAAACCAGGCTCTAGAGCAATATCTTAGGTGCTATGTCAATTACAATCTTAGTAATTGGTTGAATCTGCTACCAAGTACAGAATTTGTGTACAACAATCAAGCACATGAAGAAATTAAAGAAAGTCTGTTCTACCTTGAATATAGCAGACACCCAAGAGCAGGTCCAATTCTAGTCAAAGAGTTGCCACAAAGAGACTTGAATGACCTAATGTATAAAAGACAAGAAGCCTTGGAACAGGCAAAAGCAGCTCTTACTTTTGCAGCAGAAAGAATAAAGTAGTACTACAACAAAAAAGTCCAAAGTGTCCTATTTAAAGTTGGCAACAAAGTGCTACTCAATTTGAAGAATTACCAGACTATGGAGCAAGTATTATGACCCCAGTACGAAGGACCATTCAAAATAATAGAAAAGTTGTCCTTGGTTACGTTCTGACTTAGGATGTTACCTCACTACCGAGCACTGCACCCAGTCTTTCATGCAAGCAAGTTAACTCAGTACTCCAAATCCACCATCTGTGGCCAGAAAGCCACTCCCCTACCACTGACCTTGATACAGGGCCAGGAAGAATATATCAGACTAGCTAACTCCAAAGCCAGAATTAAGCCAACTGCTCCTTTATCAGCGTTTGACAAGAAGAACTCAATAGAGTTCCCATTAGATTCTCTACACTACTTATACAACTACTACATGGTCTGTGCACTACTTTCCCATGCTTATCATGTGACCCATCATGTAACATTATGTGATGTGACACTGTGACTTCCTGTCATATGACTATGACACTTTCCTGCACTCTCTTCTGTGTAGTAAGTCTAAGGAAAAGAAAAGAAAAGAAAAGAAATATAAATAATAACTTAGCCATTTCGCCAAGTCATGACAGAATGGGAGATAGAAAAAATTCTAGACTTACAACAAAGGCATAGGAAGAATAAATATCTTGGCAGATAGAAGGAATATACTCAAGGAGATGACACATGGGAACCTAAGGATAATTTACAAAATGCAGGTGAAAAGCTACAGGAATATCTTCAGAGTATACCAAAATCAAGATAACTTCTCAACGGAGCTCAAACCAAGAGAGGAGGTAATGTCACAAACTTCATTTGGCCATATCTCCATCAGTTCTTTGATGATTCCCATGGTCTCAATGGCACCCAAAAGCCCTTGAAAAGACCTTTCGATCGATACCAGTCACATCTCGAAGCAATCAATAATGGCCGAGATATTAGACAGATCAACTAGTAACTACTATGGCACTGTTTATTAAATCACCAATATCTTGGAAACTACTATGATATATGCTTTGCTTTTAGGCATCAGAGAAGCCCTCTTTATACTGCTCAGAATGAGTTTAAAATGGCACCAAGGCAATTAATATTAGTGGAGATATAAAGGCCTCAATGTTTGTACATAGACTTTATTAATTATTCATAGATAGTCATCTGTTCTTTTCTTAGAACAAAAGACAGCCTCCATATGGTTAAGTTATCACTATTTCTAGCACAAAGGCACTATCATATGTAGAACAATAGGTAGTAGCATGTGATGCTCTGTCCTAGTGTACAGACCATCACAATTCTGTATATAAGGACTCCCTGTCTGAGGATTAGACCTCAGACTTAACAATATCTTTTGTCACTTGTCTAACTTTGTATTTTTGAACTTTTTAAAGTATCAAAGTATCCATCACAAATAGTAAGTGACCATTTGTGATAAGTAGCATATGATGATTTGTTTTAGTGCACAGACCATCACAATTTTGTATATAAGAGCTTATAGTCTAAGGATCAGACTTAACAACATATTTTGTCACTATCTGAACTTTGCTTATAAGCACTTTTTGAATATATCTTCAACCTAATCACAAATAGTAAGTAACCTTTTGTGATAAATACATTCTTCTGTGACTTTGATAAAACCATCCTTAATAATCTAAAACAGAAATTCATGAAGAAATGGAAATATAGGGACTTAGAAGAACTTATAGAATGTTTATTTATACATATTATCTATCAAAATCAGCAAATACTCACCAATTAAGCTGATTATCTAAGAATAATCTTGCATAGGTTCTGAATGCAGGATGCATATCCTGTACCTACTCTACTTCTCTCTGAATACTACTCTATGAAATATACTGGCTCTATTGATCATGCACTCCAAAAAAGATTCCAAATAGTCATAGGCTCTCTCCAATACTTAATACTGGGAATACATTTAGATATTGCCTTTGCAGTCACTCAGCTAGCCCAATATACTACAAACCTATTTCTAGATCACTTAAACAAGGTATTGTATATCTGTTGATACTTGATAGGAACCCAGGACTATGCTCTAATTTATAAAGGAGAGTCTAGACTCAGAGTATATATATGCATAGATTTAGATTGGATCTACAATTCCAAAGATTGACAATTGCAAACAGGATACTTCATTACAGTAGCAGAAAGTACTTTCAGCTAGATTTCAAAGGCTCAAAGAACAGTAGTACTATCTTTTACTAAAGTAAAATATATGGTACTTTCTGATTGTACCCAACAATGTATATAGATCTACTGTCAAGGACAGAATGGTGGAGAACAGAGGAGTGGAGTTATAAATAGAATTATACTCCAGAATAGTGTACTGTACTACTTTGGAGAATAGATAGTACTTAGCAATGAGAGAAAAACCCTAAGAGAAGACTCCAGCAGAGAAAAACAACATCTGTAAGGGAGCACTTGGAGGCGTCCCAAAACACACTCGACTATAGTAGTAGAGACGTCTTAAGTTAGATTGATAAATAGCCCAGGAGATCAAACTAATGTTGAGGTAAGATATTCTACCATACATTACTAGCTACTTATACTAGACTAGCCTGGTCTGTGCTCTAGTTGCTATGGGAACACAGATCAAGACACTAATAACTACACTACCTAAAAAGGCTATATAGCATGTACCATGGCGACAAGAACAAGAAAAAAGGGAACTATTAATAGCAGACTCCGAGGATCTGAGGGCAAGCTAGATCATGCTTACCCATACCAGGTTATCTAAGCTACTATAGGCTGTTCTCTTACAATGTCGGAGTGGAGTACGACTTTAATAAATGACCTTGGCTTCAACTTATGTGTTGTGTCCCAGTCTCTAGTCATGAAGTGGTCGTATATTTCAGAGTTGAGAGAAGTCATCAGAAAGAGGTTCTTGGGAAGTAAAATAGGAACAGAGTGGACAGGGATAGGATTAGGACCAGTAGACGTTAATTTACAGACTGAGGAATTATACTGTAACTACTCAGTACTTATAGGAAGTCTGGAATAGAAAAAGAGTAGTCTACTACACTATTCTACTAATTATAATTTTAGGAGAATTATTAGGAGAAATAAATTACATAATTGTTAGATTTCCGGAATATGACATCCACTCAATACTACTCAAGATCAGCTATACTTTTAGGTCTATCTCTATAAGCAAAAACAATTAAGGCTTTGTCTTTATAGCAAGTAACCTAATAACCAAATTATAAAACAAACATATTGACATTTACTTTCATACTATTTGAGATTTTGTAGCTCAAGAAAAAATAAAACTATTTTACATAGAAAAAAGTCAGAACCTAGCTGACATGTTTACAAAGAATCTCTTTTAGGCAAAATTCTTTAAATTTAGGAATCAACTTAGATTAACTTTTTACTAAAACATTGCAAGATACACAATTATTTATACTTACATACATTTTATCTATGTACTTAGCAAGAGAGTGTGTTAAAATAATAATAATCTATTAATAAATAGTCTCTATTAATATTATAGATTTATTATTAAACTAGTATATAAGGAACATGTTTCATATCTAATAAGAATATATTGCTTTCACCTTTATTCTAATCATTGTTTCTCTCATACAACTCACAGATGAGTTAGCTAGTGCCTTTACTACTATGCCATGCTTGCTGGCCACTCTGAAATAAGTGCTTAGTCAAATTATGTATCAGCAGGCATTGTTCCATATTTCTTCTTACATATATACTAGTCAAGGTTTTTATCTAGGTCTCTGGTCTATCTCAAACTCTCTACTAATTCTGTATTATTAAGCTTGTGTTGAAATCAGTCCATTATACTCCCTTCCTACAACAGTTTGCACAGTAGTGGATAGTATTGTCTATCAGGTTACTTTGCTTTCTTTTAACAATGGTCTGTGTAATAGTAAGCAATGTTGTCAGATCACTCTATTTTCTTTCTATACTGGTAATTTGCACTGTTGTAAGTCAGGTTGCTCTGCTCCCTTCCTACAACAGTAAGGTCACAGTCAGCTTGCTTTGCTTACTGCCTTGTCATAACTTGGCAAAATGGCTAAGTTATTATTTATATTTCTTTTCTTTATTACACAGAAAGGAGTGTGGAAAAAGTGTTATGTCACATGGTCACATTCACATGATAAGAATGTCACATTCATATGTCACATGATAGGTGTGAGAAAGTAGTGCACAGACCATGTAGTAGTTGTATAAGTAGTATACAGAAAATAACAGGAACTCTATCAAGTTCTTTTTGTTAACTTGGACTTGGAGGGTGATTAAGTCATCTAGGCTAAGCTGCTACATGCTTGTTCCAATTTTATTCCAATTTGTTCTAATTTATTTGAATTTTTATGAATTTTTGAGTGCATTTGAGTGAAAAAAGAGGGTGTAAAAATGCTTAGGTACAATTAATCAGCAGGTATCACTCCCATGTTTGGTACAGCATACATACTAGACGAGGTTTTCATCTGGGCCTCCGGCCCTTCTTGAACCCTCTACTAATTCTGTGTTATTAAGATTGTGTTGAAGTCAGTCCACTATGCTCCCTTTCTACAACAGTCTGTGCAGCAGCAGATAGTGTTGTCCATCAGGTCGCTTTGTTCCCTTCCAACAACAGTCTATGCAGCTGCAGATAGTGTTGTCCATCAGGTCGCTTTGCTCCCTTCCAACAACAGTCTATGCAGCTGCAGATAGTGTTGTTTATCAGGTCGCTTTGCTCCCTTCCAACAACAGTCTGTGACACAGTGAGCAATATTGTGCGTCAGGTCGCTGTGCTCCCTTCCTTCACTGTTAATTTGCACTGTTGTGCATCAGGTCGCTGTGCTCCCTTCCTTCACTGGTAATTTGCACTGTTGTGCGTTAGGTCGCTGTGCTCCCTTTCTACAACAGTAAGGCCACAGTCAGTTTGTAAATTGTACGTCAGGTCACTGTGCTCCCTTCCTTCACTGGTAATTTGCACTGTTGTGCGTCAGGTCGCTGTGCTCCCTTCCTACAACAGTAAGGCCACAGTCAGCTCACTTTGCTCACTGCCTGTTCCAATTTTATTCTCATTT
>Ga0157362_1000343_pt1 | contig 15397 bp, 10 predicted proteins | sample AttlaeALBM3_FD_111480 | JGI IMG/M metagenome (GOLD analysis project Ga0157362, IMG submission 111480) | Fungus gardens microbial communities from leaf cutter ant in Ribeirão Preto, State of São Paulo, Brazil - Atta laevigata ALBM3 | ecosystem: Host-associated > Fungi > Mycelium > Unclassified ... | reverse complement strand
GGGCATCATCATGTGACCGCTGCCTCGGCTGCGGCGTCATCGGCCTCGAATGGCGCTGAGACGCTGCGCGTCTGGGGGTCCTCCTTCCTGATCGGGACGCGGGCATTCATGGGTGAGTTCTTCACCATGCTGCTGATGCTGTTCTTCCTGATGACGGAAGGCGACAGCCTGCTGCGTCGTATCGTGGAGATCATGCCGACCTACTCAGACAAGAGACGGCTGGTGCAGATCACGACGCAGATCGAGCGCAATGTCTCGCTCTATCTTGCCACCATTACCATCATGAACATTCTCGTTGGGCTGCTGAACCTGCTGCAATGCTGGCTGACCGGTATGCCCAATCCGCTGCTCTGGGGTGTTCTGGCCTTCCTGCTGAATTATGTGCCGATCATCGGGCCGCTGACTGGCGTGGTCGTCTATTTCTGCGTGGCGCTGATCAGTTTTCCGTCTTTCCTGATGTCGCTCCTGCCACCCGCCATCTATCTGTGCATCCATATCCTCGAAGGTGAGACGATCACCCCGATGCTTCTGGCCAAGCGCTTCACGCTCAACCCGGTGCTGGTCATGGCTTCCCTTCTGTTCTGGGACTGGATGTGGGGGATTGGCGGAGCGTTCCTGTCCGTGCCCATGCTCGCCGTGTTCAAGATCTTCTGCGATCATATCGAGGGGCTTTCACCTATCGGGCATGTGCTGGGCGGACCTGTAAGACCACGATCGCTCCGTACGCTCGGTCCCGAAGTTACACCCGGCCCAACCTCAAGCTGAACTGAACGTTTCGGCTGGTTCGTCCGTGTCGGGGCAGGCGCGTTCCCTGATTGACTGGCTTAGTCCGTTCTCCCCGCCTGGTCCTCGTTTTCGTTCGTTAGCAAGAGGGCTCGCCATCCAACACGGCTCGCCTTAACGAAACGATCGTCAAATGATCGTCATGGGTGGGGGTGACATGAAATTATCATGCGCAATTCGTGTCCATCGCCTATTAGAACACGGATCCGGCCTCTCGGCCCGCTTGGCGAAGCAGAGGCAAGCGGCTATCAACCGCGACAAACTATTTCAAATCATCCTGAGCCGAGGTTCTGATGCGCTCCCATGACGGCCTTGCCTGACCATGCAGGCACCTTTCCTACGCCGCCTTGGTCTGGCAGCGCTCATCGCCATTGTCCTTCTCGGGATCGTTATCACGATCATCCATGAACATGGGGCATCGCATTCCGATCGGCCGAGAGCCCAGCTCGCTCGTGAGAATGGTATGGTTATCGTAACCGATGACTCCCCGCTCATGAAGCGTTTGCATGTCGAGCCTGTGACAACGAGCAGGCTGGCCCACGGGTTGCGTGTGCCCGGCATGGTTCAGGCGCAGCCGACACGCAGCATCAATATCCTGACGCCGGTTACGGGCCATGTAACGGCAACCAGCCTTCAGCCCGGTCAGATCGTGCACAAGGGGGATGTTCTGGCGGTTCTGGCCTCGGGCGATCTCGATCAGGCCTATGCCGATCTGCTCAAGGCGCGGGCGCAGGAGACCTATCAGGCGCAGGTGGTCAAACGCGCCCAGGAGGTTCTCTCCATCGGGGGCAATGCCCGCAAGGATCTGGACTCTGCCAGCAACGATTTGGCTCAGGCCCGCGCCGAGCGCCAGCGTGCCGAGCGTCGTCTTGAATCCCTCAACAGCCGCACCGACCAGGACGGCGAGGGTCTGGTGAGACTGGTGGCACCGATAGACGGGCTGGTGGCCAGCACTACGCTGGCACCGGGTGTAAATATCACGGATGCCACAGCCGTTCAGGCGGTTCTGCTCGATATCTCCCAGGTGCAGATCGACGCTGAAATTCCCGAGGAGTCCGCGGGTATGGTGTCCGTTGGCCAGCCGATGAATGCTGCCATTAGCGCCCTGCCCGGCCGGCATTGCATAGCCCCCGTTCAGTCGATCGACCCTGCCCTGCACAGCGATACGCGCCGGGTTATTGCGCATATCCTGTGTGACAATCCTGATGGAGCCCTGCGCCCCAACATGTTTGCCGATGTCGAGATTGCGGTTCAGCAGCCAGATATGGTGATCATTCCCAAGACCGCCCTTCTGATGAACAACGACCGCCTTACGGTCTTCGTGCAGGATGGTGCTCCTATGCATTTCCGCCGTCGTGCCGTGACGGTCAGCTATGATGAGGGGGAGAGCGTTCGCGTTCTCTCAGGCTTGCAGGGTGGTGAGCATATCGTCACGCGTGGCGCCATTCTTCTCAACGATAACGACTGATTTGTCAGCGCCGCAGATGAGAGCTTCCTAATCCGTGATTGCGACCCTGATCTCCTGGTGCTTTGCGCGCCGCCATATCGTTTTCATCTGCGCCGTGTTTCTGGCTCTTGCGGGCGGTTATGCCTGGCGTGTGTTGCCCGTCGAGGCCTATCCCGATCTTGGGGCGGTCAATGTGCAGGTCACGACCCAGGTTTCCGGCCTGGCCGCCGAGGAAATGGAGCAGCAGGTTACCGTGCCGCTGGAACGGGCTCTGGCAGCCGTGCCGGGCGTGACCGAGAGCCGTTCGAGCAGCACGTTCGGCCTGTCGCTGATCACCCTGATCTTCCATGACGGCATCGACGTGTTCACGGCGCGCCAGCTGGTGCTGGAACTGCTCGGCACGGCGAGCATGCCCGATGGCGTGACCCCGCAGCTTGGCCCGATCACCGGCCCTGCCGGCGAGATTTTCCGCTACACGCTGGAATCGGATTCGATGGATCTGATGCAGCTTTCGGACGTACAGCGCTGGATTGTCATCCCTACGCTTCAGCGTGTGCCGGGCATCGTCAACGTCAATAATTTCGGCGGTCTGACGCGCGAGTATCAGCTCGTGCTCAAGCCAGACGCCCTGCTGCGTTACGGGCTGAGCACCGATGACGTGGTCAACGCCATCAAGAACAACAACGCCAATGCGGCGGGCGGGCGTATCACGCGCGGTGAGCAGTCCTATATCGTGCGTGGTGTGGGCATGATCCACACGCTGGACGACATGAAGCGCATCGTCGTGGCGCAGCATAACGGCACGCCGGTGCTGCTAAGCGATCTGGGGCAGGTGCAGTTCGGGCATCAGATCCGCGAAGGTATTCTGGGCAAGGACAATAACCCCGATACCATCGAGGGCATCGTGACCATGCTGTCAGGTGCCAACCCCTCTCTCGTTCTGGACAATGTCCATCATGTGGTGGACGGGCTTCAGGAGCGCCTGAAGCCGCTCGATGTACGGCTTGTTCCCTATATCGACCGCGATAATCTGGTTAAGGCCACCACCCATAAGGTTGGCGAGACCATGGTCGAGGGTATCGGCCTCGTTCTGGTCATTCTGACTCTTTTCCTCGGCAGCCCCCGCAGTGCGGTCGTTACTGCCGTCACCATTCCGCTCGCGCTTTCCACCGTTTTCGTGCTCATGCATTTCTTCGGCATGGCGGCCAATCTGTTCTCGCTCGGTGCCATCGATTTCGGTGTGATCGTGGACGGGGCCATCGTGATTACCGAGGCGATCCTGCGCCTGCGCGAGGAATCACCCAAGGCCACCCTGACCAGCACTGAAGTCCTGAGCGTGGCGCGTATCGCGGGACGCTCGATCTTCTCCTCCACGCTCATCATCATCGTGGCCTATTCGCCGCTCTTCGCGTTTGAGGGGAGCGAGGGCAAGCTGTTCCGGCCTATGGCCTATACGGTGAGCTTTGCGCTCATGGGGGCACTGGCCTGTGCCCTCTGCCTGATCCCGACGCTGAGCTATCTGGCTTTGTACAAGCCAAGACGCATCTGGCATAACCGCCCGCTGGAAGCCCTGCATCATGCCTATGAGCGTGGGCTCAATCACATGCTGGCCCGCCCGCTCGTGACCTATATCGGGGGTGGTGCTGCGCTGCTTTCGGTGGTCATTCTGGGGGCCACGGTCGGGCGCGAGTTCCTGCCCGATCTTGACGAAGGCGCGCTCTGGCTTCAGGTGCAGTTGCCCACGGGCATTTCGCTGGATGAAGGCAGCCGTATTGCAAGCGAGGTTCGCTCTGCCGTCCGCGAATTCCCCGAGACTTCCTACGCCATCACCCAGCTTGGTCGTAACGATGACGGCACCGATCCGTGGACGTTCTCGCACATCGAAATGCCGGTCGGTCTAAAGCCCTATGACCAGTGGGCCAGCGGCGAGACCAAGGCCCAGTTCATCGCCCGCCTGCGCGAGCGTCTCTATCAGATCCCCGGCATCAGCTTCGGGATCAGCCAGCCGATTCAGGATGGCATGAACGATCTGGTAGGCGGTGCCCATTCGCCGCTCGTGCTGCGTGTCTATGGCAATGATTTCCATGAACTGCGCCGCATTGGCCGTCAGATCGTGAACATCCTGCATGAGGTGCCTGGCACGACCGATGCCTCGATCTTTCAGGAGCCGCAGATTCCGCAGCTGATGGTGACACCACGGCGCGAGCAGGCGGCACGTTATGGCATCAACGTGTCCGATATCAGCACCGTTGTGCAGAACGCGATTGGCGATGGCGCCATCACACAGGTCTATGTGGAAGATCGCGTGTATAACGCGACGCTGCATGTCGGCTCGCATGATCTGACCGATCTGGCTTCCATACGCGCGCTTCCCCTGCGCTCGACCGAAGGCGCCCCGGTGACACTGGCCGAGGTGGCCGATGTCGGGCTGCATATGGGTGAGAGCAATATCGCCCATGAGATGGGGGAGCGTCAGATCACCATTCGCGTCGATAATGGTGTGCGCCCACTCTCGCAATATCTGGAGGACGCGCAAAAGCGCATCGCCTCACAGGTGCATTTCGACCCCCGCAAATATCGCCTGCAATGGGCTGGCAGCTTCGAGCAGGAGCAGCGTGCTCAGGCCCGTCTGGGCGTGGCGTTGCTCGTGATGTTCTCGATCATGCTGTTGCTGCTTTTCATGGAGTTCGGGACGTTCCGTCATGCTGTGCTGGTGCTCAGTGTTGTGCCGCTGGCTACGCTGGGCGGGCTCATCGCGCTTCATCTGCGTGGCGAGACACTCAATATCGCGACGGCTGTGGGCTTCATCGCGCTGTTTGGCGTGGCGGTGCAGAACGGCATCATCATGATTGCGGCCATCAACCGCCATCATCGCGCGGGGCTGAGCATCCATGATTCCGTGTTGGCCGGTGCGGCTGAGCGTTTCCGCCCCGTGCTGATGACGGCTACGGTCGCCAGCGCTGGCATGCTGCCCGCAGCACTGGCTACAGGTGTCGGCACCGACGTGCAGCGTGGTCTGGCGACGGTTGTCGTGGGCGGGCTCGGCATTGCAACCCTGCTCACCCTTTTTGTCCTGCCGGTCTTCTTTTTCGAGCTGGAGCATTACATCGAACGCCGCAAGGCGCGTCGTTCGGGAGGTGTGTCATGAAACGCCGTGTGCTTTTGACCTGCGCCGCCAGTCTGGCGCTCTCGGGCTGCGCCATTGGCCCGAATTTCCATCGTCCTGACATGCTTAGAACGGGTGGTTACCAGAGTACGGCGCTCCCGGCCTCCATTCATGGCACGACCGGAACTGGCTCAGCGGGAGCTGCCCAGACCCTGACCGCCGGGGCCGATCTGTCGGGCGCCTGGTGGCAGGCGCTGGGCGTGCCGCAACTCGATGCCCTGGTCACGCGGGCATTGCAGAACAACCCGTCACTCAGATCAGCACAGGCGACGCTCAAGGCTGCCTATGAACAGACCAAGGTTGCGGGCGCACCCTTGCTGCCCAGCATCTCGGCCTCGTTCAACCCGACACGCAACAAGACGTCCAAGGCGCTGTCACCTGTGCCGGGCAATAATGACTATTTGTATAACCTGCACACGCTTCAGCTGAACATTTCCTATCAGCCCGATCTGTGGGGCGGGTTACGCCGTCAGGTGGAATCCCAGGCGGCGCAGGCAGAAATGCAGCGCTTCCAGCTGATTGCCACCACCAATACGCTGATCAATACGCTGATTGTCTCGCTCATCACGCAGTCGAGCCTCAACGCTCAGATCAACGCCACGAGCGACATCATTGCCAACCAGCAGAAGCTTCTTGGTGTGATGGAAAAGCAGTTCCGGCTTGGGGATATTTCGGAAGCCCAGCTTCTGGCCCAGAAAGCCGCGGTGACCCAAGCGCAGGCGACCTTGCCCCCCTTGCATCTGCAGGCCGAGCAGGCTCACGATCAGATTGCTGCGCTGGTCGGCACGACGCCCGACGAGGTGTTGCCCGAGATTCCGCTCGAGGCCTATCGCCTGCCCGCGACCCTGCCGGTCAGCCTGCCCAGCGCGCTTCTGACCCAGCGCCCCGACATACGCGCTGCAGAATCGCAGATGCACAGCGCCAGTGCGCAGGTGGGCGTCGCCATTGCCAACCGTCTGCCCAATGTGCAGCTTTCCGCGACACCGGGTCAGGCCATCAATGCCATGAGCCAGTTCTTCACCCCCGGCTATGGCAACTGGTCGATCGGCGCGATGGTGGCCCAGCCGATCTTTCAGGGTTTTGAGCTGATGCATCTGGAGCGTCAGGCGCGCGCCAATCTTCTGGCGGCCACCGAGCAGTACAAGAACACCGTGCTGACCTCGATGCAGAACGTGGCCGATACACTGCATGCCCTTCAGGATGATTCTGACGCGCTTACCATCAGCGCAGCCAATGAGGATGCGGCTGTGCGCAGTCTGCGCATTTCACAAAGCCAGATGTCCTATGGCGATATCAGCCCGGTGCTGCTCCAGGCTGCGGTGCAGATCGAACTTGAGGCGCGGCTCAACCTGATTCAGGCCAGAGCCACGCGCTTCACCGATAGCGTCGCCCTGTTTCAGGCTCTCGGGGGAGGGTGGTGGCATCGTAACGATACCGCTATGAAGGTCCCCTCGACAGACTGGCATGCGGCGCTCTGACCCGGTTCGGATCTCCGTGCGCCCGGCGCGCCCCAGGAGATCCGACGCTTATGAGATTCCCCCGCTCCTCACGCCTCGCCCTGATGGGGCTTGGCTGCCTTCTTGCCTCGACAACGGCTCTGGCAGCCCCTGCTGCACCGTCGGAGAACAATGCGGCGGCCGCGTTCGATCGCCTTCTGGACGAGAAGTGGCAGTACGAGCTTAAAGACGCGCCTGAACTGGCGACGTCGATTGGTGATTACCGTTACAACGACCGCTGGAGCGATCTGTCCCTCGCCCATATCAAGGGGTCCGTGCCTGTTCTGACGGGCTTTCTGAAGAAGTTCGAGGCTATCGCGCCAGCGTCACTCGATGACCAGCGACAGATCAGCCGTGCGATGATCATCCAGCAGATCCAGGACACGCTCGAAGGGATCCGTCTCAAGACCTATGAGATGCCGATCGACCAGATGAATGGTGCCCAGCTGGAATATCCGGGTTTCGTTTCGAGCATCCCCTTCGACACCACGAAGCAGTATGAGGATTATCTTGCTCGCCTGCGCGCCATCCCCAAGGCGATCGATCAGGTGATTGCCCTGGCGCGTCTTGGCGAGAAAGACGGATTGATGCCGCCGCGCTTCCTCCTTGAGAAGGCAGAGCAGCAGGTGGAGCAGATTGCAGCGCCCGCTGGCGAAAAGAGCCCGTTTGGCGAACCCGTCACGAAATTCCCGGCCGCTGTGCCTGCTGCCGATCGGGCGCGACTCCGTAAGGCTATCCTGACGGCTATCGATCATGATGTGCGCCCAGCCTATCAGCGTCTCGCAGCCTTCATGAAGCAGGGCTACACGGCGCATGGCCGGGCTCAGGATGGTGTATGGGCTCTTCCCGGAGGCGATGCGCTTTATCGCTACGATATCCGCACCCTGACCACCACCACCATGTCCCCCAAGGAAATCCATCAGCTCGGGCTCGATCAGGTTGCCAGGATCGAGGGCGAAATGGGCGAGATCGCTCATAAGCTCGGATTTGCCGACCTTGCAGCCCTGCGCGCTTCGGTAGCCAAGGATCCCAAGCTCTACGCAACGTCGCGCGAGCAGATCATCGATCTGTACCGCAAGTATATCGCGCAGATGGAGCCCGCCCTTACCCGCGATTTCGACAAGATCCCGACCACGAAGCTGGAAGTACGCCCCGTCGAGCGCTATCGCGAGGCTGAGGCTGCCGGTGCCGAATACCATCAGGGAACGCCCGATGGTTCACGCCCCGGCATCGTGTTCGTCAACACCGGCGATTTCGCCAAGCGCGATATCTACACGATCGAGGATACCGCCTATCATGAGGGTGTTCCGGGTCATCACTTCCAGATATCCACCGCTCAGTCCCTGCCTCTGCCACCCTTCCGCCAGCAGGGCTTCTATAACGCCTATATCGAGGGCTGGGCGCTGTACGCCGAGGGTCTTGGCAAGGAGCTGGGCTTCTACAAGGATCTCTACAGCGATTATGGCCGCCTGAATGGTGAGCTGCTGCGTGCCGATCGTCTGGTGCTCGATACCGGTGTGCATGACCTGCACTGGACCCGCGCCCAGATGCTGGAATTCTTCCATGCCCATCCGCCCACCAGCGAGCCGGACATGCAGGCCGAGACCGACCGTTATATTGCCTGGCCCGGTCAGGCACTGGGTTACATGCTGGGCCAGCAGACCATTCTTCGCCTGCGCGAAAAGGCAAAGACGGAACTGGGACCGAAATTCGACATCCGCAAGTTCCACGATGTCGTTCTCTCTGGTGGCGCCCTGCCGCTCAACCTCCTTGCCGACCGGGTGGATGCCTGGATCAAGACAGTGAAGAGCGAAAAGTAAGACCTGGGAGGCGCGGGCACTCGCCTCGATAGTGGATGGTCGTTCTTGTAAGAGCGACGCTTCATGAGCAGGGATGAGGGCAGGACAAAGCCTCGCACTCGTCCCTGAGCGCTCTGACCGATAGGGCGGCTCTCAAAAAAAGGATCTTTCGGGATTTCTGTCGTTTCCAGAAGGGCGGGAAACGGGCAGGATCGGGAGGATATGTCGCTGACTGCTCCTTCCCCCGCCAAGATATCTCCTGATGCATCAACGGTTCAGGATTCGGAACCTGCGGTTGATCTGAAGGCCACCCGACCCGCGCGTTTCGTTCATGGCAGCATCATGCGCCATGTCATCGTGATGGCGGGCACAGGGGCTATCGGACTGATGGCCGTCTTTGCGGTCGATCTGCTTAATTTCTGGTATATCTCGCATCTGCATGACCCGGCCCTGACTGCGGCAATCGGGTTTGCCGCTGCGCTGGGCTATGTTCAGGTAGCGGTGTCGATTGGCATGACCATTGGGCACGGGGCAGTCATTGGCCGGCTCATCGGCGCGCGCCGGATCATCAGGGCGCGGCGGTTTGCCTCGGCGTTCATGGTCGTCATGATCGCAGTGACGGCCGTGCTGGGCTGTCTGACAGCGGTTTTCGCTTCGGCGTTTCTGGCCCTGCTGGGTGCGCGAGGAGAGGCTCTGGCGCAGGCAACCGGGTTCCTGCATCTGGTTTCACCATTCCTGCCCCTGGTCTGTTACGGCATGGCGCAATCGGCGTTGCTGCGTTGCGTGGGGGATGCCCGCCGCTCCATGCAGGTGACGCTGGTGGGCGCTTTTGTCTCGGCGATTCTCGACCCTATTCTGATTTTCGGGTTCCATATGGGGCTGACCGGGGCGGCGATCAGCACAATTCTCTCCCGCAGCGCTGTGGTGCTGTTTGGCTTTGTGAGCCTGCGTGAGCACCGTATGCTCGAATGGCCACGCCTATGGGCCATTGCTCCTGCAACACGTCAGATCGGTGCTGTGGCCTTGCCTGCCATTGCGACAAATCTGGCAACCCCTGTTGGCGGATTGTTCACCACCCATTTCATGTCCGGGTTCGGGTTGGAGGCAATATCCGGGCAGGCGACGATCGATCGCATCGTGCCGGTCGCCTTTGCTTTCGTGTTTGCCCTGACCGGATCGGTCGGGCCGATCATGTCGCAGAATCTTGGGGCAGGGAAAAAAGACCGGGTGCGCGAGACGCTCTATGCCTCGCTCAAGCTGACCGGACTTTGTGTTTTGCTCACCTGGGCCATTCTGGCTGCATTTCATACCCCTATCCTGCACCTGTTCGCCTCCAAGGGGGTGGCGATCCGGATCGTCACGCTGTTCTGCTGCTGGCTGGTGGCGAGTTACTTCTTTGTGGGGCTGCTGTTCGTCTCGAATACGGCCTTCAATAATCTGGGCCATCCGCTCTATTCGACCGCGTTCAATTGGGGCCGGGCCACGCTGGGAACGATCCCGTTTGTCTGGATCGGATCGCATTACGGTCCGATAGGCATTCTGGTCGGGCAGTCGCTGGGTGTGGTTCTGTTTGGCAGCTTTGCTGCGCTGACCGCCTTTAGGGTGATCAAAAGGATATGAATGCTGAATGGCAATCACGCGCTGTTGACCTCCGCGAAGGTAACCTCACGCGGGTTATTTTGATTGCCACAAGCGAAAAGTGGAGACGGTCCCAGCAAGGATGATCCAAGTCTATAGTATTGGAGATCCATCTTTCAAAGAGAATCGAAAAAAAATACGGGACTATCCTTATATTTATTCCTAAAACGAAGTTAAATTCATAGATAATTTGCTATCTACATATAGAAATACATAAAAAATAAATAAATATGCATAATCTACAAATATACACCCATGATTATTTTACTATGTATTTCCTTATAACTTCCGGCATGCATTTGTTATAGATAAGCAATATGACGCCACTCTCGCGCATTTTGTTATATATATCATCTTTCCACACTGCCCCCTCAGATTGTAATCAGTAACCCTCGGCGTGGGGCAGATTGGCCCGAATGCTGCCTGTATTGAATGCTGTGACTGAGAGTAGCAATGCGTATATTATTGACAGGTGGGTGTGGTTTTATCGGATCTGCCGTGGTCAGGCATCTGATCCGTCAGACCTCACATGAAGTCCTGAACGTGGATTGCATGACCTATGCGGCCTCGGAAGAGACCGTGGGCGAGGTCGCTGCGGACCCGCGTTATCGTCATGCGGCTGTCAATATCGTCAATGATGTCGAGCTCCAGAAGCTGTTCGACGAGTATCGTCCTGATGCCGTCATGCATCTGGCAGCCGAAAGCCATGTCGATCGCTCCATCGACGGACCTGGCGTGTTTGTCGAGACGAACGTCACGGGCACCTATGCGCTGCTCGAAGCTGCCCGTCGCTACTGGCAGACCCTTGATGCCGCAGCGCAGAAGGCCTTTCGCTTTCATCACATCTCGACCGATGAGGTCTTTGGGCATCTTGAGCTCGATGATCCGCCGTTCACCGAGACGACCCCCTACGATCCGCGCAGCCCGTATTCGGCATCCAAGGCTGCTTCGGACCATCTCGTGCGCGCATGGTATCACACCTATGGCCTGCCGACCTTCGTGACGAACACCACGAATAACTACGGCGTCTGGCATTTTCCCGAGAAGCTCATCCCGCTGGTGACGATCAACGCGCTCGAGGGCAAGGAACTGCCCGTGTATGGCAAGGGCGAGAACATTCGTGACTGGTTGTTTGTCGAGGATCACGCCGAGGCACTGGTGAAGGCCGTCGAACAGGGCCAGCCTGGCGAGACCTATGCCATTGGTGCCCGTCAGCCGCGCACCAATCTCGATGTCGTCAAGACCATCTGCACCGTGCTCGACGAGCTGTCGCCCGATCCGGAAGGTCCGCGCGAGCGTCTGATCCGTTTTGTGACGGATCGACCCGGCCATGATTTCCGCTACGAAATCGACCCCAGCCATGCCGAGAAGGCTCTGGACTGGAAGGCCAAGCACGATTTCGAAACGGGTATCCGCCGCACGGTTCAATGGTATCTTGATAACCGCAACTGGTGGGAGGGCATTCGCGCCCGCCGCTACACCGGACAGAGACTGGGAACAAAAGCATGAACGCCATCGCTGCATCCAAGCCGATGAAGGGCATTCTTCTGGCCGGTGGATCAGGCACACGCCTGCATCCTATGACGCTGGCGACCTCGAAGCAGCTCCTGCCGGTTTATGACAAGCCGATGATCTATTATCCGCTGACCACGCTCATGCTGGCTGGCATTCAGGATATCATGATCATCTCCACGCCCCATGACCTGCCGCAGTTCAAGCGCCTGCTTGGCGACGGATCGCAGTTTGGCGTGCGTTTCGAGTATCGCGAGCAGCCTTCTCCCGATGGTCTGGCCCAGGCCTTCCTCATTGCAGAAGACTGGATCGACGGATCGCCCTGCGCTCTGGCGTTGGGTGACAACCTGATCTTTGCCGATCATCTGGGCGTGCTGCTGCGCGCAGCAGCGTCCCGTCCCGAAGGAGCGACGGTTTTCGCTTATCAGGTGCGCGACCCCGAGCGTTATGGCGTGGTCAGCTTCGATGAGAGCGGTCGTGCCCTCGGCATCGTCGAGAAGCCTACTGAACCTGAGTCGAACTGGGCTGTGACCGGTCTCTATTTCTACGACCATCGCGTTGTGGAATTTGCCAAGAAGGTCAAGCCGAGCCCGCGCGGTGAACTCGAGATTACCGATCTGAACCAGATGTATCTGGAAGAAGGCACATTGCAGGTCGATCGTCTGGGTCGTGGCTGTGCATGGCTTGATGCCGGTATGCCGGACAGCCTGATACAGGCAGGTCTGTTCGTTCAGACAATCCAGTCCCGCCAGGGCATGCTGGTTGGCTCACCGACCGAAGTCGCCTATCGCATGGGCTTCATCGATCGCGAACAGCTCATGATTCAGGGCAACGCGAAGAAGAAGACCGAGCTGGGCCGTATGCTGCTTGAGCTGGCAAACCAGTCTCATTCAGGCCGCAACTAGGAGCAGGTTCATGAAAGTCGAACGTCTCGCCATTCCTGACGTCATCCTCGTCACGCCGCAGCGCTTCAGCGATTCACGCGGGTTCTTCTCGGAAACCTACAACCATCAGAAGATGGTCGAGGCCGGGATCGACCTGACTTTCGTACAGGACAATCAGAGCCTTTCCGTTCAGAAGGGCGTCGTGCGTGGCCTGCATTGCCAGGTTGCGCCTTATGTTCAGGGCAAGCTCGTGCGTTGTACCAAGGGCGCGATCTGGGACGTGGCAATCGATGCCCGCACCGGCTCGCCCACCTACGGCAAGTGGGTTGCAGCGGAATTGTCAGAGGAAAACTGGTCGCAGCTCTGGGTCCCGCCGGGCTTCCTGCATGGGTTCGTGACCCTGCAGGAAAACACCGAGGTTCAGTATAAGTGCACGTCGCTTTACGACAAGGCGTCGGAACGCGCGGTTATCTGGAACTGCCCGCATTTGGGCATTGACTGGCCAATCAGCGCAGATGAGGTTGTGCTGTCCGACAAGGATCAGGTTGCGCCCCATTTCACTGAAGCCAAGGGATGGTTCCAGTATTCATGAGCACGGCATCTGAAAAAACGATCCTTGTCACGGGTGGGCAAGGTCAGCTTGCCACGTCGCTGAAGACCCTTGGCGGAGATCGTGTGATCGTTGTCGGTCGTCCCGAATTCGATCTTGCCAACCCGGAGACCATGGCAGCGACGCTGGCGCGTTACACGCCCTCTCTGGTGGTGAACGCGGCAGCCTGGACGGCTGTGGATCTGGCGGAAAGCGAGATCGCGGGCGCAGAAGCCGCCAACGAGACCGGTCCGGCCGAGCTGGCACGTCTTTGCGCGGCGCAGGACATGCCGCTCATTCATGTCTCGACCGATTATGTGTATGCCGGTGACAAGGGGTCGCCCTATGTCGAAACTGACCCTGTCACGCCACAGACGGTTTACGGTCGCACCAAGGCGGCAGGTGAGCAAGCCGTGCTGAAGGCGCAGCCGAAAAGCGTAATCCTGCGTACGGCCTGGGTCTATTCCGGGCATTGCAAGAACTTCGTGCGGACCATGGTCAATGCCGGGGCGAAGAACACGCATCTGAAGGTTGTGGGCGATCAGTATGGTTGCCCCACCAATGCCGATGATCTGGCCAAGGCCATTCTGGGCATTGCGGACCAGATCGAGGCCGGTTGGCAGGACAGGTTTGCCGGCATCTATCATGCCTGTGGCACAGGTGAAACAAGCTGGCACGGACTGGCGGTGGCTGCTCTTGAAGAGGCCGTGCGTCATGGTCAGACCATGCCGGTCGAGGTGACCGCCATCCGCACGCAGGACTGGCCTACCCCGGCCAAGCGCCCGCAGGATTCACGCCTTGATTGCAGCAAGCTCGAACAGGTCTTTGGTATCCGCCTGCCTGACTGGCGCGATGGCGTTGCCCGCGCTGTTGACGAGCATTTTGCGGCGCAGTCGGCCTGAGCGTGGCGCAGGGCAATAGTGTTCTGACCTCACCACCGCATCTTTACGCGGTGGGGGGGCGTGATACGGAGCGGGCGGCCTCGGTGCCGCCCGTTGCGATTCTGTTGTCTGTCTATAATGGTGAGGCGTTTCTCAACCAGCAACTCGACAGCTTCCTGGCACAGACAGAAAGCAACTGGTGCCTCTACTGGCGTGACGATGGCTCGCATGATGCCTCACGCGCCATCATGCTCTCCTTTCAGGAGCATCGTGGTCAGGGGCGCTGCGTCGAAATTGACGCCGAACCCTGCAATATCGGTGTTGCCCTTTCCTACGCGCTTCTGCTTGATGCAGCACCTCCGGATGCGCTGATCGCATTTGCAGATCAGGACGACGTCTGGGTTCCCGAGAAACTGCAATGGGGCCGTCAGGCCCTGAGCGGTTGTGAGGGACCTGCCCTTTATTGCGCGCGCCAGTTTCTTGCCGATGAATCTCTTACGGTATTGGGACCTTCGCTACCGCTTCGCCGTCAGCCTGATTTTCGTACGGCTCTCATCCAGAATCTGGCCACGGGCCATACTGTCCTGCTCAACCCTGCGGCGGCTGCGCTGATACGTTCCACCCTGCCACCCAGGGGCATACTCCATGACTGGTGGAGCTACGCCCTCGTTCTGGGTATGGGGGGACAATTCATCTTCGATGAGCGCTGTGTGGCGCTTTACCGGCAGCATCGTCGCAATGCAGTCGGGGTCGAACGCTCAATCCTGACCCGTGGCCTGCGTGCCATACGGCGCGGCCCCAAATCGTTCATGGCCCTTCATGTCGCGCTGATGACGCATCTTCTGCAACCCGATCTCTCGGTGCATCTCAAGCCGGAATCACGGGCATTTCTTCTGCGTTTGCGCGAGGCGCTGAGCGGCGGCATCAGGGAGCGGCTGCGTTTTTTGATCAAGGAACGCGGCTTTGTGCGCCAGCGTATGGCCGAGACGTGGCTGTTCCGGCTGTGGTTCCTGCTTTATGGCAATTCCAGTCCGAAAGCCTGACAGCTCTCGAGCATGAAACCAGGAGGGGTTGCCCGTGCACTCACCTGATCATCGCGCAAAGACAGATCGAGCGAGCGGCTCATGAGGTGCAGGGCACCCTGTCCGCCGCCATAGCGTTCATCACCCAGAATGGGGCAACCCAGCAGCGCACAATGGACG
>Ga0157362_1000342_pt1 | contig 15454 bp, 15 predicted proteins | sample AttlaeALBM3_FD_111480 | JGI IMG/M metagenome (GOLD analysis project Ga0157362, IMG submission 111480) | Fungus gardens microbial communities from leaf cutter ant in Ribeirão Preto, State of São Paulo, Brazil - Atta laevigata ALBM3 | ecosystem: Host-associated > Fungi > Mycelium > Unclassified ... | reverse complement strand
GTTTTATCTGGTTGATTTAAATAGAATTATTTAGCTAATTGAATGCGAGCGATTATCATTCCTGGAGCGATTCGGCATCGCACCAGCGCAGCGCGCGGCGCATATTTTCTTATTGCCCTGCGGCGTGGCGATCCTCTTGTTTCCCCGTTGCGTAGTTTCATCGCATTTGTCGGTGCGGCGCTGACGCGTTGTGTGTTAAACAGTGTTTATAAGAAGGATTTCCCCCATGGAAAATAACGGCACGGTAAAAAGCAGCCAGAATCCTTTTGATATTTTCGTCACCGGCGCGCGCAAAGGTTTTCATATCGCCATTCATAACCTGATGCCTAACGTGGTGATGGCCTATGTGCTGGCGGAAGTGCTGAATCTGCTCGGCATTATGCCGTTTCTGGGGCAGGTTTTCGCGCCGGTAATGGGGCTGTTTGGCCTGCCGGGCGAAGCCATTACCGTGCTGCTCACCGCCTGGCTCTCCTCGTCCGCTGGCACCGGCGTCGCGGTAAGCCTGCTGGCCAAAGGGGTGCTGACCGGCGCGGACGTAACCATCCTCGCGCCCGCGATTTTCCTGATGGGATCGCAGCTGCAATACATGGGGCGCCTGCTGGGCGTGGCCGACGTGCCGAAAAAATACTGGCCGCTGCTGATGCTGGTGAGCGTCATCAACGCGGCGATCGCGATGTGCGTTATGCGTCTTTTTATTTAGGAGAGAAGCGGTGTCAAAGGTGTTAGAGCATTACCACTACCTGCACGAAATTCCTGAACTGGGGTTTGAAGAGTTTAAAACCTCCGCCTATATCGCCGATCAGCTGGAGAAAGCGGGGCTGAAGGTGACGCGCGGCGTCAACCAGACCACCGGCATCGTCGCGGAGATCGACAGCGGCGTGCCGGGCCCGGTGCTGGCGCTGCGCGCCGACATGGACGCGCTCGGCCATATCATCGACGGCGTCGCCTGCGCGCGCCATACCTGCGGTCATGACGGCCACTCTTCCGTGGTGCTGACCGCCGCGCAGGAGCTGCTGGCGGAAGGTGCGGTGAAAAAGGGCCGCCTGAAGATTCTGTTTCAGCCGGCGGAAGAGCTGGGCGCCGGCGCGCTGGCGATGGTGGAGGGTGGCGCGCTGGACGACGTGGAGATGATCCTCGGCTTCCATCTGCGTCCGCTGGAAGAGTGCGTGGTCGGCGAGGCGACGCCTGCGGTGCTCTACTCCGCCTGCTCGACGCTGGAAGCCACCATTAAAGGCGTGCCCGCGCACGCCGCGCGACCGCATCTCGGCGTTAACGCGCTGGACGCGGCGGTGCAGGCGGTTAATGCAGTTAACGCGATCCACCTTTCGCCGGGGCTGAACTGGAGCGTGAAGGCGACGCGTTTTCTCTGCGACGCCGGCGTCACCAACTCGGTGCCTGACCAGGCGCGCGTGGTGTGGGATTTGCGTTCGCAGGAGAACGCGCCGATGGAGGCGCTGAAAGAGAAGGTCACCCAGGCGATCCAGCACAGCGTCGCGGCGCTGGGCGCCAGCGCCGAGGTCGTGGTGTTGAAAGAGATGCCGGCGGCGGAGATCCATGATGAGGCCACAGCGGTGATCCGCGCGGCCATTACCGAGGTGCTGGGTGGCAACGGGCTGCTGGAGGCGAAAACCACGCCGGGCAGCGAAGACTTCTTCTACTATCCGGTAAAACGCCCGAACGTGAAGGCGGGTTTCTGGGGGCTGGGCACCAACCTGGTGCCGGGACTGCATCATCCTGATATGCACTTCGATCTCAGCGCGCTGGCCATCGGCGTGAAGATCTTCAAATCCTGCGTAACAAGGGTGCTAGGGTAAATAAGACGAGCATAATATCGTTACTCTGGAATGGTGAAAAAATAGTCATAAAATGAAGGGGCAATGCCCCTTTACTTATTTATAGCGTTTGACGTTCATTCCACGAATCAGTATAGATAATATTGCCGTCGCAATATTTCCAGGTGATTCGTTCATAACGTAGTTCCACCGTTTCCATATGATTTTCATTTTTATTATCTGGAGCAGCCATAGAAGGAGAGATAGATACAACGCGAACGCCTTCAAGTAACATATTAAAGTATTCCGCTTCTTGTCCCGCATCGTTAATTTTATACCACTTTATTTCAGCGGAGGTTAAGTTCTGCCCAGTTGCAACAGCTTTATAAAGATAAGGGCTAGAATAATCAAACTCCTTAACGATAAGCATTGGCGAATGAATGCGTGTGCCTGTCACTTTTCCTGTAGCATTGTCAGTAGGGATCATCAAATTATGATGAAAGCCGCGCACTTCGATGCTAAATTCACGGTCCTGTACATCGACGCCGCCTTTAATAAGCGCGCCACCGTCGTCCCTAAGCCACATATACGCTGGTATAGGCATAGTTTATCCTCCTTGTAAAAGTACCATGTCAGATATTACTGCTATGACTTAATAATAAAATTGTCTCAGATCAATGTTCGTTTTTTATTCTCTTGTTAAATAATCATCAAGATTATACGTGATTATCTTACCCGCTATGCCATGTGTGACAGTCAAAGACGCTTTACTTGTGTCAGTAAGAATATAAAGGATGATGCGATGGATACTGTTGAAGAGATAAATGGGACTTATTTCTATCATGGACATAATAATCTCAGCGCAAGAGAGCTTTTTAACTTAATATTTCTCGAGAACTTTTCCAAAGCCTTTGGTTTGAGTATGACGTCTGGTGCCTTGATTTTGAGTGGGCAGCCTTTAATGAGTGTTTCGGGAAAATTAGATGCAGCGCATAATACGCCGGGCACCAGCGTCGCTTCGGTTCTCAGCAGGAAATTGCTTAAAGATGCGCGCTTTCCTTTTGGTTTGAGGCCAGTTGCGCCTGTGGGTTCCTTTAATAAACTGAAAATGGTACCTTCTAATAAAATAGCAACTTTTGTTGGCCGCTATATCCCCTGGATTGGTTATGCGAATGCTGTGGTGACGATTCAGCGGGTTTTGAGTAATACTAAAAGAGAATACAATCTAATTGTTCGTCCACGGGATCGCATACAATGGACAGCCTTCTGATGAGTGAAACTGATTATGAAAAAAAAGTAATCGATTATTTAATGGCGCACTATCCCGTAAAGAAACGCTGGTTTCGATCGGAAATTAAACAGATTACACCGGAGTGGAGTCTGAACGAAGATTTTCAGTTTACCCCTGAAGATGCGGAAGAATTTCTAATCGATGTATTCACTGCCTTTAATGTTGATTACAGCCAGCTTGATACGAGAAATTATCTTGAATATGAATATCCTTTCTGGCAACAGACGTTTAAAAAGAGAATAAAACCGCTTACGGTAGCAATGATTATTGAGTCAGTTAAAGCGGGACGCTGGCTTTATGATTGAGTGCTGATTCTGGTGCCGCACACGACCTTGTTCTCAACGTACCAGCTTCAGGCTCCCGCATCTTGCGAGCATGACTAGCCGCAGCGCATCTGTTCCCAACAATTTTCCCTGCCCCTGTTCGCCGCCGCGCGCAAAATATTGTATGCTATGCCGCCTTAACGAAGACCAGGTAACCGGAATCGCCGCCAATGTAGAACGCGCCTCGACCACCGCCTTCTGACGCCGTTGCGTCACCCTGGCTCCGTTTACCTGCCGGATTTCCGGCCATCATGATTACTCTGCAGCGTCCCCTTACGCGACGTTGCCTCGATGAGAAGAACTCACTCATGTCTAATTTCATGCAAGAGGTGGCGCGCCGCCGCACCTTTGCCATTATTTCGCACCCCGATGCTGGTAAAACCACCATCACTGAAAAAGTACTGCTGTTCGGACAGGCTATCCAGACCGCCGGTACGGTAAAAGGCCGCGGCTCGAGCCAGCACGCTAAATCGGACTGGATGGAGATGGAGAAGCAGCGCGGCATCTCTATTACCACCTCCGTGATGCAGTTCCCCTATCGCGAGAGCCTGGTCAACCTGCTCGACACGCCGGGACACGAAGACTTCTCGGAAGATACTTACCGCACCCTGACGGCGGTGGACTGCTGCCTGATGGTGATCGACGCGGCGAAAGGCGTCGAGGATCGTACCCGCAAGCTGATGGAAGTCACCCGTCTGCGCGACACGCCGATCCTGACCTTTATGAACAAGCTCGACCGCGACATCCGCGATCCGATGGAGCTGCTGGATGAGGTGGAAAGCGAGCTGAAAATTGCCTGCGCGCCTATCACCTGGCCTATCGGCTGCGGCAAGCTGTTCAAAGGGGTTTACCACCTCTACAACGATGAAACCTATCTCTACCAGACGGGCAAGGGCCACACCATTCAGGACGTGCGCATCGTCAAAGGGCTGGATAACCCGGAGCTGGACAGCGCGGTCGGCGAAGAGCTGGCGGCGCAGCTGCGCGAAGAGCTGGAGCTGGTAAAAGGCGCGTCGCACGAATTCGATCAGGAGCTGTTCCTGAGCGGCGAGATCACGCCGGTCTTCTTCGGCACCGCGCTGGGCAACTTTGGCGTCGACCATATGCTCGACGGCCTGGTCTCCTGGGCGCCCGCGCCGATGCCGCGCGCAACTGACGCGCGTGTCGTCACCGCAGAGGAAGAGAAGTTCACCGGCTTCGTGTTTAAGATTCAGGCCAACATGGACCCGAAACACCGCGACCGCGTCGCCTTTATGCGCGTCGTCTCCGGTAAATATGAAAAGGGCATGAAGCTGCGTCAGGTGCGCACCGGCAAAGATGTGGTGATCTCCGACGCGCTGACCTTTATGGCGGGTGACCGCTCGCACGTGGAAGAGGCCTGGCCTGGCGACATCATCGGCCTGCACAACCACGGCACCATCCAGATCGGCGACACCTTCACTCAGGGCGAGAACATGAAGTTCACCGGCATTCCGAACTTCGCCCCTGAGCTGTTCCGCCGCATTCGTCTGCGCGATCCGCTCAAGCAGAAGCAGCTGCTGAAAGGGCTGGTGCAGCTGTCGGAAGAGGGCGCCGTGCAGGTGTTCCGTCCGGTGTACAACAACGATCTGATTGTCGGCGCGGTCGGCGTGCTGCAGTTCGACGTGGTGGTGGCGCGTCTGAAGAGCGAATATAACGTCGAGGCGATCTACGAAGCGATCAACGTTTCGACGGCGCGCTGGGTCGAATGCAGCGATGCGAAGAAATTCGACGAGTTCCAGCGTAAAAACGAGATCAACCTCGCGCTCGACGGCGGCGATAACCTGACCTACATCGCACCGACCATGGTTAACCTGAATATCACCCAGGAACGCTATCCTGACGTGATCTTCCGTAAAACCCGCGAGCATTAATCCGCACTGCAACAGGGCCGCCCAGCTTTGGCTGGCCCTGTTCCTCCCCTCCAGACTCTTCCTAAAAACTCTGCTTTTTCTTTTAACTGGCGTGCGATCAACCAGTTATTCAGGCAAAACGCCAAACACCAGCTATGATTATTCTGTCGGACGGCAAAAGAGAAGTTGCTTCTCCCTTACGTCCAACGATGCAGCAGCGCCGTTTGCTGCTGTTGCGCCCACGGTTGTGGGTGAGCTCACTGACAGAAGGAAGATATCGATGAATAAGACTAAGATTGCCCAAACGCTGATGGCGGTAATGGTTGGTTCCGCCCTGTTAAGCGGCAGCGCCCTGGCTGACGACTCAATGACGCAGAAAGCGCAGCAGAGTGCGGACAACGCCGGTGCGAAAATCAATAGTTCTATGAAAAAAGTCGATGGATTTATGGATGACAGCGCCGTCACCGCAAAAGCCAAAGCGGCTCTGGTGGATGACGAAGCGATAAAAAGTACGGATATCTCCGTGAAAACGCACGATGGCGTAGTGACTCTGAGCGGTTTTGTCGCCTCGCAGGATCAGGCTGAAAAAGCCGTCGCCGTGGTGAAAAACGTGGAAGGTGTGAAATCCGTCAGCGACAAACTGCACGTTAAAGACAGCAAATCACAAAGTTTAAAAGGATATGCCGGAGATGCGGCAACGACGAGCGAAATTAAAGCTAAACTGTTAGCCGATGACATCGTCCCGTCGCGTAACGTCAAGGTAGAAACCACCGACGGCGTTGTTCAGCTCTCAGGAACCGTCGCGACTAAAGCGCAGTCGGATCGCGCTGAAAGCATCGCGAAAGCCATTGAAGGCGTTAAAAGCGTTAAGAATGACCTGACCGTGAAGTCTTAACGTCGTGAGCGCGGCGTCCGTGTGACGCCGTACTGACAAAACAAAACCCAAAATGGGAAAGAAACGAGCAGTTCGATTTCACTAAGGTAAGGAGAGGCTTATGTTTCGTTGGGGTATTATTTTTCTGGTAATTGCACTGATCGCGGCGGCGTTAGGATTTGGCGGCCTCGCCGGTACGGCAGCATGGGCGGCTAAAGTTGTCTTCGTTGTTGGTATTATTCTGTTCCTCGTGAGCCTGTTTACCGGCCGCAAACGACCCTGACCGGTTGAGTCATTCTGATTTTTGCAACGAGCATGCATAAAGCGGAGACCAGCCAGCCGCCGCGCAGCGTAAAGGAAAACGCATCACGCGCGGCGGCAGCCGCCAGCTAGTCTGGCGGCGGGTCAGGAGACAACATGGCTGGTTCTCCGGGATGCTGCTGAATTCAAACGGATAAACGCAACAGCAGACCTCTGAACCCTTTCTGAGGAACAGAAGTGGGTATTCGGATCCCCGTTACGCTGGGCGCGATTGAGCCCTTAGCCCTTTCCCCTTTTAAAGCGCGTAAAATCGCTCTGGTCTGCGAAGGCGGCGGACAGCGCGGCATCTTTACCGCAGGCGTGCTGGACGAGTTCCAGCGGGCGAAATTCAATCCCTTCGATCTCTTTATCGGCACCTCGGCCGGGGCGCAAAATCTCTCTGCCTTTGTCTGCGGCCAGCAGGGCTACGCGCGTCGCGTTATCACGCGCTACACCACCAGCAAACTCTTTTTCGATCCGCTGCGCTTCGTGCGCGGCGGCAACCTGATCGATCTCGACTGGCTTATCGACGTGACGCGGCGCGAACTGCCGCTGTCGCTGGAGAGCGGCAAGCTGCTGTTCGACAGCGGACGCGAATTCTATATGTGCGCCTGCCGCAGCGACGACTATACGCCCGGCTATTTCGCGCCGACCAGCGCCAACTGGCACGATCTCATTAAAGCCTCCAGCGCCATTCCCGGCTTTTACCGGCTCGGGGTCGACCTGGAGGGCATCAGCTATCTTGACGGCGGCATCAGCGACGCCATTCCGGTGCGTGAGGCGGCGCGGCGCGGCGCGGATACCATCGTAGTGATCCGCACCGTGCCGTCGCAGATGTTTTATACGCCAAAATGGATGAAGCGCATGGAGCGCTGGCTGAGCGCCAGCGCGCTGCAGCCGATGATCAACATCCTGCATCATCACGAAGCGAGCTATCGCGAGATCCAGCAGTTTATCGAGCAGCCGCCGGACGACCTGCGTATCATTGAAATCTATCCGCCGCACGTGCTGGCGAGCATGGCGCTCGGCAGCCGCGTCGCGTCGCTGAATCAGGACTACCATCTGGGGCGGCGCTGCGGCCGCTACTTCCTGGCGACGCTGGGACAGTGGCTCAGCGACGCCGAGCCGTTCGTGCGCTATACCACCGTCACGCCGCCGGCGCCGGTCGCCAACGCGCCCGACAACCGGCCGATCATGACGCCGCCGGTCGCAGGCAACGACGCAGACTATGATGAAGGGTCGCTGGCATGAGATTTACCGACACCCACTGCCATTTCGATTTCCCGCCTTTTGTCGGCGATGAGGAAAAGAGTATCGCGCGCGCCGCCGAGGCGGGGGTCGAGCGCATTATCGTACCGGCGGTGGACGCCAGCCGCTTTGCGCACATTGTGGCGCTGGCGGCGCAGCATCCCGCGCTTTACGCGGCGCTCGGCCTGCATCCCATCGCTATCGATCGGCATGAAGACGCGCATCTCGACCAGCTGGAGAGCTGGCTGCAGCAGCAGCCAGCAAAGCTTGCGGCGATAGGCGAGATCGGCCTCGACCTCTATATGGAGAACCCGCAGTTTGCGCGTCAGGAGTTTTTGCTCGACGCGCAGCTGCGGCTGGCGAAGCAGTACGAGCTGCCGGTGATCCTCCATTCGCGCCGCACCCACGACAAGCTGGCGCTGCATCTGCGCCGTCACGACCTGCCGCGCCGCGGCGTGGTGCACGGCTTCGCCGGCAGCCTGCAGCAGGCGCAGGCCTTTATCAAACTCGGCTACGCCATCGGCGTCGGCGGCACCATCACCTACGCGCGCGCCAGCAAAACCCGTAATACCCTGGCGCAGCTGCCGCTGGAGGCGCTACTGCTTGAAACCGACGCGCCCGATATGCCGCTGCACGGCTTTCAGGGCGAGCCGAACCGGCCGGAGCGCGCCCGTCTGGTGTGGCAAACCTTGTGCGAGCTGCGCCCGGAGTCGCCGCAGGCGATCGCCGAGGCGCTGTGGCGCAACACGTGCGCGCTGTTCAACCTGCCTGCGTAATCTTCTCTCAATGTGATAATAGTAACATTGCGCCTCTCTGCGTTATAATAACGCCATCGCTTTCTGTTGCTGATAGCGGTGTGACGGATAACACATTCGCCAGCCGCTTGAATTGTTAGAATTATCACATTCAGCCGGCGCTTTCGCGCCTGTTTGTTATCTGGAGAACAATATGACTGACATTACCGCTGCGGCGCAGCGCGCGCTGCACCTGATGGACCTGACCACCCTGAACGAAGACGACACCGATGAAAAAGTGATCGCCCTCTGCCGCCAGGCGAAATCGCCTGCGGGCAACACCGCCGCCATCTGCATCTATCCGCGCTTTATTCCGGTGGCGCGCAAAGCGCTGTGCGAGCAGGGCACGCCAGAGATCCGCATCGCCACCGTGACCAACTTCCCGCACGGCAACGACGACATCGACATCGCGCTGGCGGAAACCCGCGCGGCTATCGCCTACGGCGCGGATGAAGTCGACGTGGTGTTTCCCTATCGCGCGCTGATCGCCGGCAACGCCCAGATCGGCTTCGATCTGGTGAAAGCCTGTAAAGAGGCGTGCGCTCAGGCTGACGTGCTGCTGAAGGTAATTATCGAAAGCGGCGAGCTGAAAGAGGAAGCGCTGATCCGCCAGGCCTCTGAGATCGCCATCGACGCAGGCGCGGACTTTATCAAAACCTCTACCGGCAAGGTGCCGGTCAACGCCACGCCGGAAGTGGCGCAGATCATGATGAGCGTGATCCGCGATAAAGGCGTGAAAGAGCAGGTCGGCTTTAAACCGGCCGGCGGCGTGCGCAGCGCGGAAGACGCGGCGCTCTACCTCAAGCTGGCGGACGACATCCTCGGCGAAGGCTGGGCCGACGCGCGCCACTTCCGCTTTGGCGCATCCAGCCTGTTAGCCAGCCTGCTGAACGCGCTGGGTCATCAGACCGCCAGCAGCAAAGCCGGCTACTGATTGCGTGACGGCGGCCGCTGGCCGCCATTCTCATCTCAACCCTGATCATGGGGGCGATTTTGTTTCTGCCGCAAGAAATTATCCGTAAGAAACGCGACGGCCAGGCGCTGAGTGAAGAGGAAATCCGCTTCTTTATCAACGGCGTGCGCGACAACAGCGTGTCGGAAGGCCAGATTGCCGCGCTGGCGATGACCATCTTTTTTCACGATATGTCGCTGCCGGAGCGCGTGGCGCTGACCATGGCGATGCGCGACTCCGGCACCGTGCTCAACTGGCGGTCGCTCAACCTCAACGGACCGGTGGTCGATAAACATTCGACGGGCGGCGTCGGCGACGTGACCTCGCTGATGCTGGGTCCGATGGTGGCCGCCTGCGGCGGCTATGTGCCGATGATCTCGGGGCGCGGCCTGGGCCATACCGGCGGCACGCTGGACAAGCTGGAGGCGATCCCCGGCTTCGACATCTTCCCGGACGACGATCGTTTTCGTCAGATCATCAAACAGGTCGGCGTGGCGATCATCGGCCAGACCAGCTCGCTGGCGCCGGCGGACAAGCGCTTCTACGCCACGCGCGATATCACCGCCACCGTGGACTCTATCCCGCTGATCACCGCCTCGATTCTGGCGAAAAAGCTGGCGGAAGGGCTGGACGCGCTGGTGATGGACGTCAAGGTCGGCTCCGGCGCCTTTATGCCCACCTTCGAGGCGTCGCACGATCTGGCGCAGGCGATTGTCGGCGTGGCGAACGGCGCGGGCTGCACCACCACCGCGCTGCTCACCGATATGAATCAGGTGCTCGCCTCCAGCGCGGGCAACGCGCTGGAAGTGCGCGAAGCGGTGCGCTTTCTCACTGGCGCAGAGCGCAACCCGCGCCTGCTGGAGGTGACCCTGGCGCTGTGCAGCGAGATGCTGATCTCCGGCAAACTGGCGGCCAGCGAAGAAGAGGCGCGCGGCAAGCTGCTGCAGGTGCTGGACAGCGGCCAGGCGGCGGAGGTGTTCGCGCGCATGGTCGCCGCGCAGGGCGGCCCGGTCGACTTTGTCGAGCGCCACGACGCTTATCTGCCCCAGCCGATGCTCAGCAAAGCGGTCTACGCCGATCGTCCCGGCATCGTCAGCAGCATGGACACGCGCGCGCTGGGGATGGCGGTGGTGGCGATGGGCGGCGGGCGTCAGCGCGCCAGCGACAGCATCGACTACAGCGTGGGCATGAGCGATATGATCACCCTGGGGGAACGCGCCGACGCGCAGCGCCCGCTGGCGATGGTGCACGCTAGCAGCGAGGCGAGCTGGCAGCAGGCGGCCGCAGCGGTGAAAGCGGCGGTGACGCTGAGCGACAGCGCGCCAGAGGCGACGCCGGTGGTTTATCGCCGGGTCACCGCCAGCGACGGCTGAGCCTAAACCGCGGATAATATGGCGCGGGCCGAACGGGCAGGGATGCCGTTTTTGCGTTTTGCGATCGAGCCCTGTTATCCGCGGCCGTATCTGACGTGACGAAGCCGCAAATCTGCGGCTTTATGCTGCCGTCAGGCAGCCATTCGGGTATACTGATCTGATCGCTTTTTTTTGACTTGTCACGCGCGCAGGCGCAGGAGACTTGCATGAAACGTGCTTTTATTATGGTGCTCGATTCCTTTGGGATCGGCTCAAGCAAAGACGCCGACAAATTCGGCGACGCAGGATCGGACACGCTGGGCCACATCGCCGAAGCGTGCTTTAACGGCGAAGCGGACAAAGGCCGTAAAGGCCCGCTGCATCTGCCGAACCTCACCGCGCTCGGCCTCGGCAAAGCCGCCGAGCTTTCCACCGGCCGCTTTCCGCTGGGCCTCGATCCCAATGCAGAGATCACCGGCGCCTACGCCTACGCCAGCGAAATCTCCTCCGGCAAAGACACTCCGTCCGGCCACTGGGAAATCGCCGGCGTGCCGGTGCTGTTCGACTGGGGCTACTTCAGCGACAAAGAGAACAGCTTTCCGCAGGAACTGCTCGACAAGCTGGTGGAACGCGCCGATCTGCCGGGCTATCTCGGCAACTGCCACTCTTCCGGCACGGTGATCCTCGACCAGCTGGGCGAAGAGCATATGAAAACCGGCAAGCCGATTTTCTACACCTCGGCGGACTCGGTGTTCCAAATCGCCTGTCACGAAGAGACTTTCGGCCTTGAGCGCCTCTATGAACTGTGTGAAATCGCCCGTGAAGAGCTGACCGAAGGCGGCTACAATATCGGCCGCGTTATCGCGCGCCCGTTTGTCGGCGACAAAGCGGGCCACTTCGAGCGCACCGGCAACCGTCACGACCTGGCGGTGGAACCGCCTTCGCCGACCATGCTGAAAAAGCTGGTGGACGAAAAGGGCGGCGAAGTGATTTCAGTGGGTAAAATCGCTGACATCTACGCTCAGCAGGGCATCACGCAGAAGGTGAAAGCCACCGGCCTGGACGCGCTGTTCGACGCCACCATCGAGCAGATGAAACAGGCGCCCGACCAGTCGATCGTCTTTACCAACTTCGTCGATTTCGACTCCACCTGGGGTCACCGTCGCGACGTCGCCGGCTATGCGGGCGGGCTGGAGCTGTTCGACCGCCGTCTGCCAGAGCTGATGGCGCTGGTGAAAGAGGATGACATTCTGATCCTCACCGCCGACCACGGCTGCGACCCGACCTGGCAGGGCACCGAGCACACGCGCGAGCATATTCCGATTCTGATCTACGGCCCGAAAGTGAAACCCGGCTCGCTGGGCTACCGCGAGACCTTCGCGGACATCGGGCAGACGATCGCGCACTATTTTGGCCTGTCCGATATGGACTACGGCAAGAGCATGCTGTAAACAGAGCCGCTAAATTTAAAAAGGACAAATAACCATGGCAACTCCTCACATTAATGCAGAAATGGGCGACTTCGCCGACGTGGTACTGATGCCGGGCGACCCGCTGCGCGCAAAGCACATCGCGGAAACCTTTCTGGAAAACCCGGTTGAAGTGAACAACGTGCGCGGCATGCTGGGCTACACCGGCACCTATAAAGGCCGCAAAATCTCCGTGATGGGTCACGGCATGGGCATCCCGTCCTGCTCGATCTACACCAAAGAGCTGATCACCGACTTTGGCGTGAAGAAAATCATCCGCGTCGGCTCCTGCGGCGCGGTGCGCCCGGACGTGAAGCTGCGTGACATCGTGATCGGCATGGGTGCCTGCACCGACTCTAAAGTCAACCGCATGCGCTTTAAGGATCACGATTTCGCGGCGATCGCCGACTTCGATATGGTGCGCAACGCGGTTGACGCGGCCAAAGCGCTGGGCGTGGACGCGCGCGTCGGCAACATCTTCTCTGCCGATCTGTTCTATACCCCAGATCCGCAGATGTTCGACGTGATGGAGAAGTACGGCATCCTCGGCGTGGAGATGGAAGCGGCGGGCATCTACGGCGTGGCGGCGGAGTTCGGCGCGAAGGCGCTGACCATCTGCACCGTGTCGGACCATATCCGCACCCATGAGCAGACCACCTCTGCCGAGCGTCAGACCACCTTCAACGATATGATTAAGATCGCGCTGGAGTCGGTGCTGCTGGGCGACTAAGCCTGCGCCTGCCTGTTCCCCGTGCCGGTCGGCGCGGGGAACATCCTGTTACGTTCGTAACATTCTCACCAAATGACACACTTTTCTCGACTCCTGTGCATCTTCCCGCTGGTGCTGCTCTTTTAGCTGCCTATCATTAGCGCGACTACAAAAAATAACTCATCTGCCAATGCCGCCTAATGAATTTCCGCAATTTCGAAGCTGAAGAAAAGCTCTTCGCGCGCCGTGCGCTGGTCGCCTTCGCGCTGGTCGTGACCTGTTTCATTATTCTCGGCGTCAATCTCTATCGTCTGCAGGTGCGCGATCACGGCTACTATCAGACGCGATCCAACCAGAACGACATCAAAATGATCCCTATCGCGCCGACGCGCGGGCTGATCTACGATCGCAACGGCATTCCGCTGGTGCATAACGTCACCTGGTACGACATTATGCTCACGCCGTACAAAATTGATGATATGCAGGCGACGCTGAAGGCGTTGACGCCGATTGTCGATCTGACGCCGGAGGAGATCGACACCTTTACCCGCACCCTGAAGCAGAACAGCCGCTACAAGCCGGTGGTGCTGAAAGAGGAGCTGACCGACGAGCAGGTGGCGCGCTTCTCGGTCAACCAGTACCGCTTTACCGGCGTAACCATCGACACCTATCAGGATCGCGAATACCCCTACGGCGCGGACCTGGCGCACGTGGTCGGCTACGTCTCTAAAATCAACGATAACGACTATAAGCGCCTCAACGCCGCCGGCATCGCCGAGAACTACGCCGCCGATCACAACATCGGCAAGCAGGGCATTGAGGGGTATTACGAGTCGCTGCTGCACGGCAAGCCGGGCTATCAGGAAGTGGAAGTGGACAACCACGGCCGCATCGTGCGCGTGCTGAAAGAGGTGCCGCCGGTGGCGGGTAAAAACATTACCCTGACCATCGATCTTCATTTACAGCAGTATGTTGAAAGCCTGCTGGCCGGGCAGCGCGCCGCGGTGCTGGTGGAGGATCCGCACGACGGCTCGGTGCTGGCGATGGTCTCCAGCCCCAGCTACGATCCTAATCCCTTCGTGAAGGGCATCAGCTACCAGGCCTACAAAACGCTGCTGCAGGACAAAAACCTGCCGCTGATCAACCGCGTCACCCAGGGACTCTATCCGCCTGCGTCGACGGTAAAACCCTATATGGCGATGTCGGCGCTGCTGACCGGCGTCATCACGCCGCAGACCAGCTTCTTCGGCGCGCCCACCTGGACGCTGCCGGGCACCGATCGCCGCTACCGCGACTGGAAAAAAAGCGGCCACGGCATGCTCGACGTCACCAAAGCGATTGAAGAGTCGGCCGACACCTTCTTTTATCAGGTGGCCTTTATGATGGGCATCGATCGTATTCACAGCATGCTCAGTCAGTTCGGCTACGGCAAATCGACCGGCATCGATCTTAACGAGGAGTACAACGGTCTGCTGCCGAGCCGCGACTGGAAGCTGAAAGTGCATAAGAAGGGGTGGTATCAGGGCGACACGGTGTCGGTAGGCATCGGCCAGGGCTACTGGATCGCCACGCCGATTCAGATGGTGAAGGCGATGGTGGCGCTGATCAACAACGGCAAGGTGATCGCGCCGCATCTGCTGGCGAAAGCCGAACGCGGCAAATCGGTGGAGATGTATCAGCCGTCGCTGCCTCAGCCGCAGATTGGCGACGCGCGTTCGCCTTACTGGGCGCTGGTGCGCCGGGCGATGTTCGGCATGGCGAATGCGCCGAACGGCACCGGCTATAAATATTTCCATACCGCGCCCTATGGCATTGCGGCCAAGAGCGGCACCTCGCAGGTGTTCAGCCTGAAGCAGAACCAGACCTACAACGCGAAGATGATCCCGGTGCGCCTGCGCGACCATATCTTCTATACCGCGTTTGCGCCCTTTAACGATCCGAAGGTGGCGGTGGCGCTGATTCTGGAGAACGGCGGCAACGAAGGGGTAACCGCCGCGCCGGTGATGCGCGAGATCCTCGATCATATCTTCCTGCCGCCGCCGAGCGATGCGCCGGTCGAGACGGCGCATCAGCCTTAATCGCCGGGCAGAACAAGGCCTCAGTTAAACCAGCTGCCGGCCTTTTTCTCCCGCGCTTTGCCTTCGCTCTGCAGCAAATCGCGTCCGCCCTGCGACAGGTTGCGCGTCGCATCCGCTTCCGACTGGACCACGTCGGTGCGCGCGGCGCGCGATTTCAGATCCTGATCGATATACTCATCTTCGCGCGCCACCCGTGCTGCTTCGCGCTTCAGCGCCAGCTTGCGCTGCTCCAGCTCCAGCTGACGCAGCTCATCTTCATAGCTTTGATCGCGCTTCTTGTCGGCCTGATGCTCCGCCAGCACGCGCGATTTTTCCGCAGAGGCGGCGGCGTCGCGCTGACGCTGACGTTCCGCACTGGCGGCGGCGATTCTGGCGCGGCGCGCGTGCTCTTCACGCGCTTCGCGGTCGAACCTCGCCTGAC
>Ga0157362_1000341_pt1 | contig 15505 bp, 11 predicted proteins | sample AttlaeALBM3_FD_111480 | JGI IMG/M metagenome (GOLD analysis project Ga0157362, IMG submission 111480) | Fungus gardens microbial communities from leaf cutter ant in Ribeirão Preto, State of São Paulo, Brazil - Atta laevigata ALBM3 | ecosystem: Host-associated > Fungi > Mycelium > Unclassified ... | reverse complement strand
TGGCCGGCGCTCTATGCGATCGGCGCGAAGCAGGGGCTGACCGCGATCTGGCGCTCCATCGATGGCGGCGCCGACTGGCAGCGAATCAACGACGACAAGCATCAATGGGGCCTGCGTTTTCGCGTGATTGCGGGCGATCCGCGCCGGTTCGGGCGGGTCTATATCGGTACGGACGGTCGCGGCATCCTGTATGGCGATGTGGCGGGGAGCGAGGGGAAATGATGATGAAGTCGAAGCTCCTGGCGGCATTGCTCGTCACACTGCCGGTGGCGGCTGTCGCCGCATCCGATGCGGCGACGCCGATCCCGCATTTCGAGACGCGGGGCACCCGCCACGCTCTGATCGTTGACGGCGCGCCCTTCCTGATGCTCGGCGGGCAGGTCAACAATTCGAGCAACTATGCGGCACCGCTGGAGACCGCCTGGAGTGTGCTCGATCGCATCCACGCCAATACAGTGGAGATCCCGATCGCCTGGCAGCAGGTGGAGCCGGAGGAAGGCAAGTTCGATCTCTCCTTCCTCCAGACGCTGCTCGATCGGGCGCGGGCGCATGACAAGCGCGTCGTGCTGCTGTGGTTCGGCACCTGGAAGAATGGCGGGCCGGGCTACCTGCCGGCCTGGGTGAAACTCGACAACAAGCGCTTTCCCCGGATGAAGGATCCGTCGGGCAAGGATCACTACGCGCACACCGCGCTCGCCCGCACCACGCTGGAGGCGGACAAGCGCGCCTTTGTGAAGGTGATGGAATATCTGCGCGATCACGATCCTCAGAATACCGTGATCCTCGTGCAGCCGGAGAACGAGACGGGCAGCTACCGCCTCCCGCGTGATCACAGCGCGGCCGCCAATACCCTGTTCGCGCAGGCGATCCCGGCGGCGCTGGCTAAGCGCACCGGCAAGAGCGGGACGTGGACGCAGGCCTATGGCGCGCAGGCCGATCGCGCCTTCAACACCTGGTACGTCGCCTCTTTCGTCAACGAGATCGCGGCGGCAGGCAAGGCGGTGAAGCCGCTCCCGATGTACGTCAATGCGTCGCTCGCCGGCCCGACGCAGATCCCCGATCCGATGGCGGTGTCGAGCGGCGGGCCGCAGTGGGATGTGCTCGACATCTGGAAGGCGGCGGCGCCTGCGATCGATGCCGAGGCGCCCGACATCTACGACAAGGCCAGCGCCGATGTTGCGCAATATCTCGACAAATATGCCCGGCCCGACAATCCGCTGATGGTGCCCGAGATCGGCAACGATCGCCTGTTCGCCCGCTATTTCTATGCCGCCATCGGGCGCGGCGCGGTCGGCTTCTCGCCGTTCGGCATGGATGACAGCGGCTATTCCAACTACCCGCTTGGCACCAAGACCCTGGACGACCGGACGCTCGGCGCGTTCGCGCTGCCGTTTCAGACGGCCGGATCGATCATGCGCGACTGGGCGCGCATCGCCTTCGAAAAACCCACATGGGGCGTCGCCAAGCCCGATGACGGAACGCCGCAATCGACGGTCATGGGCAACTGGAAGATCACAGCCCGCTGGGGCCAGTGGCAGTTCGGGCAGGGTGAGAACGCGAAGGCCGAACGCCCGTCATGGGCCGACGAGCCGATCGGCGGGGCCGCTATCGCGCAATTGTCGGCGGACACGTTCCTGGTGATGGGCGATCATGTGCGGCTGGATTTCGCGCCGGCGCCGGGCTCGCCGCCGAACGGCATCCTGGTCAATGTCGAGGAGGGGCGGTTCGAGAACGGCACCTGGGTCACCAGCCGCGTCTGGAACGGCGACGAGACCGATTACGGGCTCAATCTGGTCGATCAGCCGCAAGTGCTGCGGGTGACGATGGGCCATTACCGCTGATAAGCGGCAGGGGAAGAGAGGGCAGAATGGGCAGGATCGGCATTGCGGCGCTGTTGATTGGTAGCGCTATCGCATCGGCACAGGCGGCGGACCTTCGCGGCAGCTACCGGAAGACAGGCGATGGCATCGTCGTGACGCCGGCGGGCGGCCCCGCGGCGCGGATCGAACTGACCCTGCACGGTGACGGCATCGTCCACGTCGTCGCGATGCCCCGGCAATCGGCCGGCATCGCCCTCACGCCAAGCCTGATGGCGCCAAATCCCCCGCCGGCCGGCGCCTTTTCGGTGCACGAGGCGAAGGGGCATGTCGAACTGGAGGCGGCGCGCACCACCGCCGATGTCGATCTCGCCACCGGGCAGGTGCGCTTCCTCGATCAGGCTGGGCACGTCCTGCTGACGGAGGCCGGCGCCCCAACCTTCCGATCCGCCAGCGCCGACGGAAAGCCCTTCGTCAGCGTCTCGCAGCAGTTCAACCGCGGCACCGACGAGGCGCTCTACGGCCTCGGCCAGCACCAGAACTTGCAGATGGATTACAATGGCGAGGACGTCGAACTCGCCCAGCACAATATGGACATTGCGGTGCCCTTCCTCGTCTCGACGAAGGGTTACGGGCTGCTGTGGGACAATGACGGCATCACCCGCTTCGGTAACCCCAAGCCCTATGATCTGGTGGGAGAGGGGCTGAAGGTCGCCTCGCACGGCCAGCCGGGCTTCACGGCGCAATATTTCCTCGACGGCAAGCCGGTGGTGACGCGGCAGGAAGCCACGATCGACTACCAGTTCATCAAGGATAAGGCGAAGTGGCCCGAGGCCGCCCAGGCCAGCACCGTCGCGGCGACCGGCGGCCAGAACACCGCCGGCAACGCCGTGCAGCAGCAGACCGTGGTGTGGACGGGCGACGTGACGCCGGCGGTTACCGGCCTGCACAAGTTCCGCCTCTACGCATCGAGCTATTACAAGGTCTATGTCGACGGGAGGCTGGTGCTCGATCGTTGGCGGCAGAACTGGAACCCCTGGTACGCCAATTTCGAGGTGCCGCTGACCGCCGGCAAGCCGGCCGCGATCCGCATCGAGTGGCAGCCCAATGCGGGCTACATGGCTTTCTTCCACAGCGATCCTTTGCCGGCCGCCGATCGCCATTCGGTGTGGTTCACCAGCGACATCGCGCAGGCCAAGAACTACTGGTTCGTCCCGGGCGGCAATGTCGATGCGGTGGTGGCCGGCTACCGGCAGCTGACCGGCAAGGCCGAGATGATGCCGAAATGGGCTTACGGCTTCTGGCAGTCACGCCAGCGCTACGAGGATGCGGGGCAGATTACCGGCGTCGTCGATACCTATCGCAAGCTCGGCATCCCGCTCGATAATATCGTGCTGGACTGGCGCTACTGGCGCGACGATAGCTGGGGCAGCCACCGCTTCGATCCGACGCGCTTCCCCGACCCCAAGGGGATGATCGACACCATCCATGCCGACGGCGCGCATTTCATGATCTCGGTCTGGCCGAAATTCTATCCGACCACGGACAATTACAAGGAATTCGCCGCCAAGGGCCTCATCTACCAGGGCAATCTGCGGCAGGGGAACCATGACTGGGTCGGCCCCGGCTACCTCTCGACCGATTACGATCCCTATGCGCCGGAGGGGCGGCGAATCTTCTGGCGGCAGGTCGAGGACCGGCTGGCAAAGCTCGGCGTCGACGCCTGGTGGGCGGATGCGAGCGAGCCGGACATGCATTCCAACATCTCGATCGCCGACCGGATCGACACGATGGGGCCGACGGCGATGGGCCCGGCGGCGCAGTTCTTCAACAGCTACCCCCTCATGCATGCGCGATCCTTCTTCGACGGCTGGACTGCCTTCAAGCCCGACGTCCGCCCGTTCACGCTGACGCGATCGGGCTTCGCCGGCCTCCAGCGTTACGGCGCCGCGATCTGGTCCGGCGATGTGGCGAGCCGCTGGTACGATCTGAAGGCGCAGATTTCGGCGGGCGTGAACGTCTCCATGTCGGGCCTGCCCAACTGGACGCACGATATCGGCGGCTTCGCGCTGGAGAACCGCTATTCAGCCAAATCGGTGAAGCCCGAGGACCTCGCCGAATGGCGCGAGCTCAACCTGCGCTGGTTCCAGTTCGGGGCGTTCAGCCCGCTGTTCCGCAGTCATGGCGAATATCCGTATCGCGAGATCTATGAGATCAGCCCGGAAGGCTCGCCGATGCGCGCCTCGATGATCTGGTACGATCGGCTGCGCTATCGGCTGATGCCCTATATCTACACGCTGGCCGCCGACACCTACATGCGCGACGGCAGCATCATGCGCGGGCTCGTCGCCGATTACCCGGACGACCGCAAGGGCCGCACGCTGGTCGACGAATATCTGTTCGGCAACGCGTTTCTCGTGGCGCCCGTCACCGAGTTCGAGGCGCGGGCGCGCGAGGTCTATTTCCCGGGCAACGGTCTCTGGTACGATTTCGCGAGCGGCCGGACCTATCATGGCGGCGAGACGGCGACGGTCGAGGCGCCGCTGGAGCGGATGCCGCTTTTCGTCCGCGCGGGCGCGATCGTGCCGATGGGGCCGGTGATGCAGCATGTCGATGCAGTGAAGGATGCACCGCTCACCGTCTCCGTCTACACCGGCGCCGACGGTCGCTTCTCGCTCTACGAGGATGACGGCACCAGCGAGCGGTACAAGGCCGGGGCCTACAGCCGCATCCCCATCGCCTATGACGATCGCACCGGTACCGTGACGCTTGGCGCGCGCGAGGGCAAGGGCTGGGCGGGGATGCCCGCCAGCCGCATCGTGCGCGTCAAGTGGGTGAGCCCCGGCAGGCCGGTGACCGACGACAACGGCTACGACGCGGAGGCGACCTATGCCGGCGCGCCGATCGCGATCGCACGGAAGTGAAAAGCGTGAACCCTCTCGAGTCTGGAGCTGAACATGGGTGAATGGAACCGCCGCGAACTGGGGCTCATGGGGCTGAGCGCCGCGGCACTTGGAACGATGGCCGGCGCACCGGCGCGCGCCGCCGCTCCTGCCGCCGGATCGGCCGCGATGCCGATCGGCAATGCCGGGTCTTTCCCGCCCGATTTCCTGTGGGGCTGCGCCACCGCCTCCTACCAGATCGAGGGTGCGGTGAAGGAGGATGGGCGCGGGCCGACCATCTGGGACACCTTTTCCCACACGCCGGGCAAGGTCTTCAACGGCGACACCGGCGATGTCGCCTGCGACAGCTATCATCGCTACAAGGAGGACACCCAGCTGCTGAAGGCGCTGGGCGTGAAGACCTACCGCATGTCGCTGGCCTGGTCTCGCATCTTCCCGGAAGGGAAGGGCAAGCTGAACCCCAGGGGCCTCGATCATTATGACCGGGTGGTCGACGATCTGCTCGCCAACGGCATCACTCCCTACATCACCCTGTTCCACTGGGATCTGCCGCAGGCGCTGCCCGGAGGCTGGCAGAACCGCGACACAGCCTATGCCTTCGCCGATTATGCCGGCGTCGTCGCCAGGCGCCTGTCCGATCGGGTGAGCCACTTCATGACGGTGAACGAGCTGCGCTGCTTCACCGATATCGGCCATATGGAGGGCCGCCATGCGCCGGGCCTCAAGCTGCCCCCGGCCGAAGGCAACCAGGTACGCCACCACGGCGTGCTGGCCCACGGCCTTGGAGTGCAGGCGATCCGCGCTAACGCCAGGCCGGGCACGCAGGTTGGCCTCGCAGACAACACCAGCTTCTTCGTCCCCGTGATCGAGACGGAGGAGCATATCGAGGCTGCGCGCAAGGCGACGCGCGAGGAGAATGCGATGTTCCTCACCGCGATCATGGAGGGGCGCTATCTCGACAGCTATCTCCAGTCGCAGGGCGCCGCGGCACCCAAGGTGCAGGCCGGCGACATGAAGGCGATCGGCAGCCCGCTCGATTTCGTGGCGATCAACGTCTATTGCCCCTCTTACGTCCGCGCGGATGCCTCGGCGCCGGGCTACGCCATCCTGCCGCATCTGCCGCAATCCCCGCACATGGCCTCGCCCTGGCTCTATGTCGGGCCGGAGGTGGCCTATTGGAGCGTGCGCTGCGTCCATGATCTGTGGACGCCCAAGGCGATCTACATTTCGGAGAACGGCTGCTCGGCCGACGACGTGATGGTCGGCGGCCGCGTCGACGATGCGGATCGCATCATGTACCTGCGCAACTGCCTCGGCCACTTCCAGCGCGCCACCCGCGAGGGCCTGCCGCTCAAGGGCTATTTCCTCTGGAGCCTGATGGACAATTTCGAGTGGGCGGACGGCTATTCGAAGCGCTTCGGCGTCCACTATGTCGATTTCGCTACCCAGAAGCGGACGCCCAAGCTCAGCGCCGAATGGTATCGCGAGCTGATCCGCCGCAATGCGCTGGTCTGACATGAGCGACGGGATGGTGGCGAGCCGCCGCGACGCGCTGGGCCTCGGCCTGGCGTCCGCCGCCGGTCTCGCGTTACCGGCCGGCGCCGCGCGCGCGGCGCCGGGCGCTTGTCCCGCTGCGGTCGCGCCACACTGGAACACGGGCGCGGAGGGGCAGCGCATCGCCGATCTCGGCAATGGTCGCTTCCTCAATCCGGCACTCGCCGGCGATCGGCCGGATCCCAACGTGTTCAAGGACGGCGAGGATTATTACGCGACCTTCTCGTCCTTCGATTACTATCCGGGCGTGCCGATCTGGCACTCGCGCGATCTCGTGAACTGGACGCCGCTGACGGCGGCGCTCAAGACCAACATCGGCTCGGTCTGGGCGCTCGACATCGCCAGGCATGATGGCAGGTATTTCATCTACATCCCGGCGCTCGATCACGCGGACGCGCAGCGCCCGCTGAAGATCTGGGTGATCACCGCCGACCGGATGAGCGGGCCGTGGAGCGAGCCCGTCGACATGAAGATCGATACCTATATCGATCCGGGTCATGCGATCGGCGAGGATGGGCGGCGCTACCTGTTCCTCAACGGCGGCCACCGCGTCCGGATCAGCGACGATGGGCTGTCGGCGGCGGGGCCGGTCGAGCATGTCTATGACGGCTGGCCGATCCCCGATGACTGGATCATCGAGGGCTTCGCGCTCGAAGGCCCGAAGATCCTGCGCAAGGATGGCTGGTTCTACTATTTCTCGGGGCAGGGCGGCACGGCCGGCCCGCCGACCAGCCACATGGTGGTGGTCGCCCGCTCGCGCTCGATCGACGGGCCGTGGGAGAATTGTCCGCACAACCCGATCGTCCACACCGCATCGCGCGAGGAGCCCTGGTGGTCGCGCGGGCACGCCACCGCGATCGAGGGGCCGGGCGGCCGCTGGTGGCTCGCATATCACGGCTATGAGAACGGCTTTCGCACGCTTGGGCGCCAGATGCTGCTCGATCCGATCGAGTGGACGCCTGATGGCTGGCCGAAAGCGATGGGTGGGGATCTTTCGCGGCCTCTGCCGAAGCCTGGTGGCGGGAGCGCAACGACGGCCGATGTCCGCTCGTCGGGCTTCTCGCCGGAGATGTTCGGCACGACGCTCCAATCCTACATGCCGCGCGCCGGCTATCTCGATCGTGCGCGATTACAGGGCGACGCGCTCGTCGTCGCCGGCCAGGGCACTGGCCCTGCGGATGCGTCCCCGATCCTGTTCGTGGCCGGCGACCGTTCGTACGAGATGGACATAGAGGTCGAGATCGACGGATCATCCGAGGGCGGCCTGCTCCTCCTTTACAACGACAAGCTCTTCTGCGGCCTCGGCCTCAGCGAGGGCCGGTTGCGGGCATATCGGATCGGCCAGGAGGAGCGCTGGCCGCCGGGCGCGCCGATGTCGGCCCGTCGCCTGCATCTGCGCCTGATCAATCGAGAGAATGTCGTGACGTTTTTCCACAGCGCCGACGGACGAAGCTGGACGAAAGAGCGCTCGTTCGAGGTCGCCGGCTACAACCATAATGTTGCCGACGGCTTCCTGAGCCTGCGACCGGGTTTCTATGCTGCCGGGTCGGGCCATGTGACCTTCCGCTCGTGGCGATATCGAGGGATCGGGGATCGAGGATGAGGCTCTGGCTGCAAGCGTCTTTGGGAGCCGCGTTGCTGCTGCTGCTGGTGGCGCCGGCTCATGCGAAGACCCTATGGCCGCATGGAGCGAAGGCGGCGATCGTGCTGACATACGATGATGCGCTGGACTCCCAGCTCGATCATGCGGTGCCCGAGCTGGACGCCTACGGCTTCAAGGCCACCTTCTTCCTCGCCAACGTCAAGCAGTCGGATGTCGCCCGATGGAAAATGGTTGCGAGCGAGGGGCACGAACTCGGCAACCATACGATCTTCCATGCTTGCGCCGCGAACACCGTGCCCGATGAGAGCCGTTACACGCTCGAAGACTATACGCCCGCCGGGATGCTGCGCGAGATCGCGCAGCAGAATGTGCTGTTGACGGCGTTGGACGGACGCAGCCGACATGGCTTTGCGACACCGTGCGGAGAATCCGGGACAGCGGCCGGTGACTATCTCGAACCGCTACGCCAATCCGGCCTTGTCACCTACGTGCGCGGGGTCGTGACGACGCCAGCCGATCTCGCCGGCGACGTGTCTCGGGTTGATGTGATGCATATCCCGTCAAAGGGGTGGCCAGAGGGCACCAGAGGCGATCAACTGATCGATTTCGCCCGGCAGGCGATCTCCGGTGGTGGCTGGGCCGTCTATTTGTTCCATGGCGTCGGTGGGGACTATCTGCAGGTCAGCGACCAGGCGCATCGCCAGCTCTTGTCCTGGTTGGCAGCCCATCGTGGCGATGTCTGGGTAACGACGCTTCAGAACGCTCTCGATTGGGCAAAGGGGCTGCAGCAGCCTGGCGGCCATCGGTCAGCACGATAGCCTGGGACCGAAGGGTTCCCGACAACAACGGCAATTGGTCTCGGGTTTCAGTGCTTGTCGCAGCTTGAGCACAGGCGCCCGCGCCCCGTCGCGGCCCAGTAGATGCCGCCCAGGAGGTGTGCCAGATATTGCGGATCGCCATAGTCATCGCCGTTGTGGCCGAGCGTGGTGACGAACACGCGGCCATTTTCATACGTATGATACCAGGCGACCGGATGATCCTTGCCCATCCCCTTCGCCGTCTGGCCCGGCCAGATCCGCGTCGGATCGTAGCTGGTCTCATCCACGTCCAGTACGGGGTTGATGGCGACGTCATAGGGATTGGTCGTCGGATAGAATTCGTCGCTCCACACCCAGCGGTCGGCGATGCCGTAGGTTGCCGGGAAATTGCGGTCGGCGATCGTCACCACGCCGGTCTGCAGCATGGGATGCGTACCCACCCGGCGGCCGACGAGCTTCTCGTACCAGGGCCAGGCATCGGCAGGGATGATCGCCGCCCGGTGGACGACGATCGCATTGCCGCCGGCGCGCATATAGGCTTCGAAATTGCTGCGCTCGGCCGGGCTGAGCTGCTCGGCGGGCGTGTTCAGGAACATCACCGCGGCATATTGGCGCAGGTCGGTATCGAACACGTCCGGCTTGTCGGCCCAGACCAGCCCGAAGCTGTGCTGGCGGGCCATGCGCGCCAGGCTGTCCCGCGCGATCGGGATGAATTCATAATGATATTTGCTGGAGATGGCGACCACGAGCAGCTTGAACTGGTCGTCGGCCCGGGCGGCGGCCGGCATCAGGAAGGCGAACAGCGCGGCAAGCGCCAAGGCGATGCGTTTCATGGGGCTGGTCCTCGTCGGCATCACAGGGTGACGGTCCGGCCTTCGCGGGCCGAGCGGTAGATCGCCTCGATGATGCGCATGTCGCGCAGGCCTTCCTCGCCCGCCACGATCGGCTCGCGGCCGGTCAGCACGCAATCGGCCATGTGATCGAGCTGGCCGACGAACTGGTTGACGCCCGGGCCGGGCGGCGGATTGGTGATCTCGCGCTCGCGCCCGTCCGCGCCCACCCACATGCGGTTGCCGTCATAGCGGGTGCCGGGCTCCAGCTCGATGCGGCCCTTGTCGCCCATCGCCAGGATATGATTCTGGTTGGCGCTGTACATGGAGAGGCAGCCGCCGATCGCGCCCGAGGGGAAGAGCATGGTCCACTCGATCATGTCCTCCACCTCGCGGAAGCGAGGATCGGTGCGGTCGGTGGATTCGCTGGCGGTCACCGAGACCGGCTCCTCGCCGGTCATGTAGCGCGCGGCCTGGAGCGCGTAGATGCCCATGTCCATCAGCGATCCGCCGCCGGACAGCGCGCGATGGAGGCGCCACCTGGTGGGATCGCGCTGCACGAAGCCGTGCTCGGAGCGGACATAGCGGATCTTGCCCGCCGCGCCTGTGCGCGCCAGCCGCATCGCCTCGCGGTTGAAGGGCTCGAAATGGCAGCGATAGCCGATCATCAGCTTGCGATTGGCCGTCCGCCCGGCGGCGATCATCGCCTCGCATTCCGCGACCGAGACCGCCATCGGCTTCTCGCACAGCACATGCTTGCCGGCCTTGAAGGCGCGGATCGTATATTCGGCGTGCATGCCGTTGGGCAGGATGACGTAGACCACGTCGATGTCCGGATTGTTCCGGATGTCGTCGAAATGGGCATAGTCGTAGATGCCATGGTCCGGCACGCCGTAGGTCCGCGCGGTGGCGCGCGCCTTGGCCGGATCCCCGCTCACCAGCGCCGTCACGCGGGATCGGCTGCAGTTGGCGAATTGCGGCAGGATCACGTTGAGCGCGTAATAGCCCAGGCCGACGATGGCATAGCCGATCTTGCGACCGGGTTCGGCAGCGAAGGCCTCCGTGGCGCTGGCGGCCATCAAGGCCATGCCACCTGCGAGCATGTCGCGTCGATCGATCTCCATGGCGTCTCTCCCTCTGTTGCTATCCGATGTGAGCGCTATGACGGGTGCTATGTCCGACCATCCGATCCGTGCTTCCCTCGGCCTGGGCCGTCGCGCCTTCCTGGCCGGCGGCGCGGCGCTGCTTGGCGCCTCCGCCCTGCGCGCCGAGGCGCAACCCGCCATCCGCCGCCTGTCGCCCGCGCTCGATCGCATCGTCGCGCCCGGAGCAAAGGTGGAGGTGATCGCCACCGGCATCCGATGGGCCGAAGGGCCGGTCTGGGTGCCGAAGGGCGGCTATCTGCTGTTTTCCGATCCGCCCGCGAACATCATGCGCAAGTGGCGGCGGGGCGCCCCGGCGGAAATCTTCCTGTCGCCCTCCGGCATCGGCGGGACCGACCCCGCAAAGGTGCGCGAGCCGGGCTCCAACGGTCTCGCCCTCGATCATGCGGGCCGCCTGCTGATCGCCAACAGCGGCGGCCGCAGCATCGATAGGCTGGACCTTGCGACCAGGCGGCGCACGGTGCTGGTCGATCGCTATCGGGGCAAACGCTTCAACAGCCCCAACGACCTGCATGTCGCGCGGGACGGCGCCATCTACTTCACCGATCCGCCCTACGGGCTGGCGGACGGCGATGCCTCGCCGCTGAAGGAACTGCCCCACAACGGCGTCTATCGCTGGACGCCGGGCGGCGAGGCGGTGCTGGTGGATGGCAGCCTCACCCGCCCCAACGGCGTCGCGCTCTCGCCCGACGAGCGGCGGCTCTACGTCTCGGTATCGGACGAGCAGGCGCCGCGCATCATGGTCTATGATCTCGACGCGCGTGGCATGCCCACCGCGTCGCGGATCTGGCTCGATGCGAAGCCGTTGCTGGCGAAGGGCGCGCCGGGCCTGCCCGACGGCATGAAGGTGGGCCACGACGGCACGCTTTTCTGCTCCGTGCCGAGCGGCATGATGATCATGACGCCGGAGGCCGAGCCGCTGGGGCTGATCGTTTCGGACGGGCCGATCGCCAATTGCGCCTTCGGGGAGGGCGGCCGGACGCTGTTCATGACATCCAGCCACCGGATCCTCAGCCTCCCGCTCGCCCGTGCGATGGCGTGAGTCGCGCCGTCCGCATCGTTCCTGATAGCGTTATCATGACGAGGTGATGCGCGTCCATGTGACGATTCCCTCCGCTCCACGGGCGAGCGCGTCGTCGCCTAGGATTGCGAGGCGAGGAAAGATTGCGCCGCGACCGCGACCTGGGTGCGGTTGCGCACGTTCAGCTTGCGCATCAGCGCGGTCATGTGCGCCTTCACCGTCTTTTCGGCGATGCCGAGGTCGAAGGCGATCTGCTTGTTGAGCTGGCCCGAATGGACGCCCTGCATGACCTTGAACTGGGTCGGGGTCAGCCGGATCGCCGGATCGCTCCGCAGCATCGTGCCGTCATGGGCCGTCTTGCTCACAGTATCTCTCCCTGTCTCGCGCGGTTCGGATACCGTCGGCCGCACTCGCTGGTCCGCATGCCGTTCCGCTTTCCGCGAAGCAAAATCAGTTGGACAGCTTTTTGATATTGTGACGGGGATTGCGCGTCAATATGCGTTTTTGTGCTGGCCGGGCGAATGATCTGTTATACAGATCGTCTGAGAATGAAGGGGCGGCGCACCGTCTCTCGATGCAGGAGGATGGCATGGGCGGGGATGGCATGAGCGCGCGATCGAGCCTGGACGGGCCAGCGGCCAGCGCCCGATGAGCGAGGATCTCCGGCTCATCCTTTCCGCCGTGCTGGGCATCGGCGCGGCGATCGCGCTGATCGTCAAAGGGCGCTTTCACCCCTTCCTGGCCTTGCTGTGCGGCGCTTTCCTGGTCGGCCTGCTGGTGGGCATGCCGATGGCCGATGCCGCCAAGGCCGTGCAGAAGGGCGCGGGCGACGTGCTGGGCGGCACGGGCCTCGTCGTGGCCCTCGGCCTGTCGCTCGGCGCGATGCTGCAACTGTCCGACGGCGCCGGTGCGCTGGCACGCTCCGCGCTTCGCCATGCCCGCCCTGCCGCCGCGCCGTGGCTGAGCATGGCCGTCGCGCTGCTGATCGGCCTGCCGCTCTTCTTCGAGACGGGTGTCGTGCTGCTCCTGCCGATCGCGGCGGCGGCGGCGGCGGCCAGCATCGCGGGCGAGAGCGACGGAGCGAGCATCCGCCTGCGCCTGATGCTGCCGGCGCTGGCCGGGCTCTCGACCTTGCACGCGCTGGTGCCGCCGCATCCCGGCCCGCTGCTGGCGGTCGATGCGCTGCATGCCAGCCTCGGCCGCACGATGCTCTACGGGATCGCGATCGGCATCCCCACCGCGATCGTCTCGGGCCCGCTCTTCGCGGCATGGATCGCGCGCCGGGTGCGCCCGTCCGCCCCCGTGATCGAGCCGGCCGAGCCACTGGTCGCGGCGCCGGGCATCGGCCGCGCCCTGCTCAGCGTGCTGTTGCCGGTGCTGTTGATCGCAGCCGGGCAGATCGGCGCGGTGGTGCCCGCCGATCTCGCCCCGCGCCTCGCCTGGCTGGGGGCGGTGAGCAATCCCGTGCTGGCGCTGGTCATCGCCAACCTTGCCGCCATGCCCCTGCTGTTCGGGCGCCGCATGGGCGAGGCAAGCGTGCAGGGCGCGATCTGGGCGGAGGCGATGAAGCCGGCCGGCGCGATCATCCTCGCGATCGGCGCCGGCGGCGCGCTCAAGCAGGTGCTCGTCTCGGCCGGCCTCGCCGATTTCCTGGCGCAGGTCGCGGCGCAGGGCGGCATCGCGGCGATTCCGATGGCCTGGGCGGTGGCGGTTTGCATCCGCCTCGCCACCGGATCGGCGACGGTCGCCACCATCACCGCCGCCGGCATCATGCCGGGCGTCGTCGCCGCCACCGGCGCCTCGCCAGAATGGACGGTGCTGGCGATCGGGGCGGGCTCGATCTTCTTCTCCCACGTCAACGATCCGGGCTTCTGGCTGGTGCGCAGCTATCTCGGCACCAGTACGCAGGATACGTTCCGCACCTGGTCGGTGATGGAGACCATCGTCTCTCTTGTCGGGTTGGGCTTCGTGCTTGCAGGAAGTGCGCTGCTGTGAACGGAGGCGCGGGCATGCAGGAAGAGCGGCTGGCCGATCGGGCCTATGCGGGCATCGTCGAACTGATCAATGCCGAGGATCTGCAGATCGGCGACCGCCTGCCGTCCGAGACGCGGCTGGCCGAGATGTTCGGCATGTCGCGCACGATCGTGCGCGAGGCGCTGGTACGGCTGGCATCGGACGGGATCACGGAGGCGCGGCGCGGCGCGGGCTCGTTCGTGAAGCGCCGGCCTTCCGCCCGGCTCGGCTCGCACATGCCGATGCAGGATCTCGCGGCGACCATGGGTAGCTACGAAGTGCGCTTCGTGCTGGAGGCGGAGGCGGCCCGGCTCGCCGCGACGCGCCGCTCGAGCGAGCAGATGGCGGTGATCGAGCGGGCGATGGAGGCGCTCACCACCGCGCTGCGCTCCAGCGGGCCCGCGCATGTCGAGGATATGGACCTGCACCGCGCGATCTTCGAGGCGACGGCGAATCCCATCTTCCTCTCCAGTTTCGATCACATGCACGACGAGATCGATCGCATCCTGCGCGCCGGCGTCGACATCTCGCGCTCGCGCCCGCCCGAGGCGATCAACGCGATGATCGAGGAGCATGAGATGATCGTCGACGCGATCCGCGCGCAGGACGGGGACGCGGCGGCGCTGGCGATGCGCTGGCATCTCTCGCAGGGGCGCAAGCGGCTGATGCCCTGACCCGGGACCATGGTCGCGCCTGCCGCCGTCGGCGGGAGCGGCTATCGCCCGGCGATCGGCAAGGGAGGGTGAGCGTGGCGTCTCGATATGTCTGGATGATCGGATCGAGCCTGCTGGCGGGCGCCTTGCTGGCCTCGGGCGCGACGGCGGGTATGGCCGGCGCCTCGGTGCTGAGCCGCGCGCCGGACGATGCGCGTGCGGTGACCGTCCGGGCGGTCGGCGACGGGCGGGCGGACGACAGCGCCGCGATCCAGCAGGCGCTCGACCAGGCGGCGGCGAAGGGGGAGGGCATCGTCTTCCTGCCGTCGGGCCGCTATCGCATCACCCGCTCGCTCTTCCTCTGGCCGGGACTGCGCCTGTTCGGCACGGGGTCGACACGGCCCGTGCTGGTGCTGGGCGATGCCACGCCGGGCTTCCAGACGGGCGTGGCGACGATGCTGATCTTCGCCGGGCGCGGACCGCACGGCGAGGCGCGGGCGCCGCATGGCAAGGTGCCGTTCCCGCCGCCCGATTCCATCCCCTTCAACCGGGACATCGCCGATGCCAATCCCGGCACCTTCTATTCGGCGATGAGCAACGTCGACATCGAGATCGGCGCGGGCAATCCGGCGGCGGTGGGCGTGCGCTTCCATGCCGCGCAGCATGCCTTCCTGCGGCATATGGATTTCCGCATCGGGTCTGGCCTCGCCGGCATCTATCAGGCCGCCAACATGGAGCAGGACCTGCATTTCCATGGCGGCCGCTACGGCATCGTCACCGAGAAGCCGTCGCCGGCTTGGCAGTTCACGCTGATCGATTCGACCTTCGACGGCCAGCGCGATGCGGCGATCCGCGAGCATGAGGCGGGCCTGACGCTGGTCAATGTCGCGATGCGCGACGTGCCGGTCGGGATCGACATCGACAAGGGATATGGCGACTGGCTGTGGGGCAAGGACGTCCGCTTCGAGAATGTCTCGAAAGCGGGCGTGGTCATCTCCAACGAAGACAATGCCTATACCCAGATCGGCTTCGACAATGCGGTGGCGAGCGGCACGCCGGTGTTCGCCCGCTTCCGCGACAGCGGGAAGACGGTGGCCGGGGCGGGGCCGGCCTATCGGGTCAAGGCCTTC
>Ga0157362_1000340_pt1 | contig 15520 bp, 13 predicted proteins | sample AttlaeALBM3_FD_111480 | JGI IMG/M metagenome (GOLD analysis project Ga0157362, IMG submission 111480) | Fungus gardens microbial communities from leaf cutter ant in Ribeirão Preto, State of São Paulo, Brazil - Atta laevigata ALBM3 | ecosystem: Host-associated > Fungi > Mycelium > Unclassified ... | reverse complement strand
TGAATTCCTCACGAGTTGAGTGTTAGGAACATGATGGACCGAATTAACATTTGTAATACGCTACTGAAACGGAATGAAATTGAGGCATTTCTGAAGAGAATGATAACTGGTGATGTAAAATGGATCACCTACGACAATCCAACTAGAAAAAAATTGTGGATGAAGAAAGGACAGAAGGCGCAAGCAATCGCAAAATCTGAATGGACGAGGAAGAAGATGATGTTGTGTGTGTGGTGGGACTGGAAGGGAATCATTTACTATGAGCTGTTATCATCCAATCAAACAATTAATTCCGAACTCTACTGTGAACAACTACAGAGATTACAACAAGCAATTGAGAGGAAGCGGCCAGAATTAATAAACAATAGGAGAGGTATCGTCTTCCATCATGACAATGCTCGACCACACACATCTTTGATGACTCGGCAAAAATTGCGAGAGCTTGGCTGGAAAGTTTTAATCCACCATATAGTTCTGACATAGCACTCTCAGACTATCATTTATTTAGGTCTCTGTAGAACTTTCTTAATTGTGTAAAGCTAGCTTCAAAAGAGGCCTGTGAAAATCACTTGAAATTTTTTCGATCAGAAACCACAAAAGTTCTATCGCGATGGAATTATGGCTCTGCCCCAAAAATGGCAAAATATTATAGAAAATAATGGAGCATATTTTTAAATAAATTGATTTCAATACTCTAAGAAAAACACTTTAGTTTTACTAAAAAATCGCCACGAACTTTTTCCCATATCCAATATATATATATATGTGTGTGTGTGTGTGTGTGTGTGTGTGTGTATATTTAAGTATATTTAATTATTTCAAATCGTAAGGTACTAATTACAAAGTGATTATACTCTAAATGTTCGTAAGTTAGTATTATCTGAGATAGCTAGGAGCCGTATATACGTAATATAGATATGAGTAACTTATATATACAATATTTATGAAGACAAATTATAAAGTTAATCGTTTTAGCCTATTAACTACTCGGAAAATTCGCTAGAATATGCGATAGTATATTAGTGACTAATGCTGAGATCGCTAGAACATAATTCAGTCTTAAGAGTATATTACTCGTAAAATAATTCTAATGAGATAGAATGATCGATACGATTTGCTGATTGGAATCTATGGCCAGAGCATTCGCTGCTTACGTGTAATTGTAAGAGTCAGAGATTTTACGAAGAATTGGAGAAGATTTGTGGCAGAGACACGTAGCTTGTTGTGGCAAAAGCCGTCAGCAGACTTTTGATCCTTCCAGCATGGGATCCGCGAACAGAGAGAAAGCGAGGGATGTTTCCTTCCGAAAGGATTAGGCCTTCCTCGCCTCACTCCATGTATCAGAAACATTACGTAATAGGAGGAGATCTGCCTTAAGACAGATTCTCTCGTGTGCTCGCCCAAGAAACGTTTGAGTTGCTATATGTGGAGGCGGCGTTATGTCGCTTCAGCGATGGGAACAGTGCAAAAAGGCGAAATATACTAGCAACTAGTACTACTAGGGCAAAAATATTGCGGACATAACATCTTCCCCCATCGAAAAGAAAAGCGTCGAGTTTAAGTTACAGTCCGACGTTTTTCTATCCATAGTCTTAAGATGTGGAGTTCGTTATAAGTATATCCGCTGACCTCTTGTTCCGCGCTTGCTGGGTCACAATTGGATATGAATTCTTGCTATTCCATTGGCGCGTCTATTCAGCATGTAATTCCTGCCGCGTGTTTTCAGGGGGCGGCGACCGTCCCAAGTGCGGTAACAGATTTGCTACGGAGCTCCACAGGGCTCCAAAGAAATGGATGCTCCATCCGTAAATGGGTATGTAAGGCATACCCGTGGATAATGGTGTCGATGATTAATAAATTTCATAATGCGTATTACGACGAATACAGCCAACATTCCAGCGCTCGCGGAGCCAAAGGTAATGAACTCTCGCCAGAGTCTTTGTCCCGCATTCTCAGCCTGTTGAGGGTCTGCGTCTAATAAATTCATCATTGAAATATTGCCTATCCCATTGCACCGCGGGCAATCGATCGTATTTAACATGAATGGCTGCTCGACGGGGGGGAACATAATGTGTCCTTTCAGCCGATTCAGGTCTTCGTCCGAAGATAGATTCCTGGTTGTTAAAACGTCCGGGCTAACGTATTTCCAGGCTAGTTTCGTGAGGAATCGTTGACGAGACTAGAGCTTCTATTGGCCTATTTGTTATCCTGAACTACGTTCCGTCTATTCGGTACATAATCGAGAAGAGTTCGTTGCAGTTGCGAGGCACAGCCGCACGAGTGATGATGCGAGAGCGTGGAAGCAGGAATGCTGAGTTGCAGCATGTTACAGAAAGCTCGTTATAACATATGTCTGTCGGAGTTTGCATTCCACCGGGAGGCACTTTATCAGGTGGATAACTGCTGTATAGGCGGGTGATTTGGTGATCCGATGGGCCATCTTATCGTCAGGGGCAATACTCGCCAGTGAAAGGGCATTGCGGAGGTCCTATTGCTCTAAAGCATATCTTTGCTCTATGATATCATAGAGCCGAGTAAGCTGCGTCTCAGTATGCCTTTCTACGTATATAAATTTTGAATTTACATACGCAAATATATCCAAATTGTCGACGGATACTTGTGATTTCGACTTGAACGTGCAGCCTAAATGAGTTTCCAAGATGAGCAGCTTCGGATGCTTGAATACGAAAGAGACGATCCACAGAGATTCATTTCATCGGTTTGAGAGCGAACATCGTCCCTCGTGTCCTTCGTAGTTACTGTGTAGACCACTAGTGAGGTTGAGCTTGGGAGACAGTTTATTGGCTGTTTCCTCATAGAGGACGTCATATTGATTGTAATGGCAGTGGTCGTCGGGAGGTTTCGCCAGTATGTTTCCATCTTGTCAAAGTCAAAACACATTCTCTCCTTGACCTTACAATGGACTCCTGACGGTAGAATTACTTCGCTCGTAGATCTTTTGACCGCCGCATCGAATTCCTTTGTCACAATTTTAACGACGCTTCGACGACTATGTCGTCCCGTAACTATCTGTATACGTGACGCCATGATATTCCCCGTTTACGCTTGTTTCGGCCAGCACGACACTTCGCCAGTTGGTTGTGTTCCTTTGGATCCGGTTAATTATCGTTAATGACAACACGATAGAACCCGTGTTATAGAGCCTCCGACAAGCATCAACTCTCAACTGTTGTATATATTCTTTCCGGCCGTTAACGATCGATACATGCGAGTGGATCCCGCAATAATAAATAGTTCTGTTGATCTCGAGCTTATACTGGAATATCTGTTTGAAGCAGCTGCAGGTATACTTCCTCTTCATTCAGTTTAATGTTCTCGATATCATAGTTCTCAATATCGAGTAGTGAGAGCGTAGTTATGTTTAGGCCTTCACTTCCGCAATCATAACCAACAAATCCATTCACTATCGCTAGCACTAATAATACAATGAGAATGTACATAGGAGACATTTTGGATGCGGTCGATACTTTTAGTGTTCGCACTATTGCATGGAGGATCCTGCTGCGGCTCCTGCAAGGAAGGCTCCGCTATAGCGTGAGTTTTCCTGAGCTAATTTCAATTTATCGGTGTGGAAGGTGCGTGTTTTGTAACGTTCAATTTCTAATCTAACATTGTTATTTCCTAGAACAGTGTTCACCAAAGATTTGCACATTGCCGATTCCGGCATTATCCCCACTACCGTTCGAGGCTCAGTAGCCGAGCGCTTACGTGACGCTCTGGCTCAGAGGAGTTTCTGTAACTTAAATGTGCGAAGATCATATCTTACCCATTACCTTATTAAAGCATATTTTTCTTGCAAAATAATTTTTCCTTAAAAAATCCTTAAAAAATCAAATACTAAATTTTCTAAAACATTTTGTCATAATAATTCTTGCCTACTAGAAACCATTCAATAATTGTTATAAATGTACATTGAGAAGTTTCTATAACAGACTTGCGAAGATTGAAATCAGAAAATTCCGTGTTTTCTATACGAAATTTTATAAAGTCTCAAATAACGAGGATTTTATATCGCAATAATTATTTTTTTCTATGAACAAATATAATTATCTGCAAATATAATTAGCAAATATAATTAAGCGAAATAATTCTTATAGAAGAAAATAGTTATTCTAGTAGGCAAGAATTATTGTAACAAAATATTTAAAAAAATTTAGTATATTTGTTTTTTTAAGGAAATAAAAATTATTTTGCAAAAAGTATTCTTTAATAACTTTCCTTTTTTTCTTTAATAAAGACACGACCTCTGCACGTTTAAGCTACAGAGACGCTCCTGAGTCAGAGCGTCACTACGGCTCGGCTGCCGAGCCTCGAGCGATAGTGAAGGTAACGCGCCGGAATCGGTCCGAAAAAATCTTTGCACTGTCCTAAAATCAATCACATTAAACGAGCCCACGTATTGGTTATCTAATTTTCTTTTCACAGGTTCCTTTAGCAAGTATACATTATCGCGCCCACTTCGAATGTTCGTGGTCTCGCTTTATGGTCATATTGTTTAAACTTACTCTTTGCTTGTATTAGGTTCTCTCGAGCAATGGTTTGCATATCCCTAAGTTTATGAAATAAATCGGTAAGGTACTACTGGTACGTTTCATTCGCGATGTGGTTGAGAGGCGGTTCGCTTGACGGGAGCTCGGCTATCTTGCCGAACACAAACTTGTAGGGTATAAAGCGTGTACCTTGTGAACGCTTATGTTATATGAAAGTGACGCGAGCTTTAAGTACTCGTTCCAATTATCCCTCTTTACGAATTGCCTCATGTATTCCCAGAGGACGCGATCTTTCTATCAACCCATTTGATTGCGGTCTATAGGCAATAGTATGGCACTGCTTTATGCGGAATCTCCTGGCCACGCATTTCATAAGAGAGCTAATAAAATTGGTCCTTTGGTCGGTTAGGATCTTTTGAGAAAGATCCACTGAAAGTGCATATGAAATTCGTAATGAACGCGAACAAATGACGGCTACTAGGCCGTCATTTGTGCCAATGGAGTCGCTAGGGAGATTTTTGATTAGAAGGTCTTGTATTGTGAAAATGTAACTGTGCCCGTTCTTTGTTGTAGGCAAAGAGCCCATAATATTTTTTCATTGATATCTTTTCCCTATGATGTCAGTCAGAAGCATGAGTTGTCGGGTTTTTAACTGTGCTAGTTTATTTACCTGGCATTCCTCATATTCGTGAATGTATTTTTGGACATCTTTCTTTAACCGGGGCCAAGAGTATTTATATTTAATTCTTTTTACAGTTTTAATCATCCCTTTATGTCCTTCCTAGCATTGTAGCATGGCGTGGTATTCGGAAATAATCTCCTAACAGTCCCTTTACTACGGCGTGACAATTTTGTTTGAACAAACTACAATTCGGACATTAGAATTGCAGAATTCTTTGATTAACAGAGCCCGGATAATGTTCCATGGAAAAGTTGAGTACGGCGCTCTTTGAGATGGAAATTGTGTTAAGTTGCAACTTGTGTTGAGTAACCTCGCGAAAATACCTTATGGCCTCTCTCAAGCTCTCTGCTTCAATCAATATTCTTGTGTAAGGTCGATCTTTTGGCTCTGTTTGTCACGAATACAACAGTATCAATGTTTTTGAAGGCTCCTTAGATCACATTCTATTGATAACTTGAGATTATCAATGGAGGTCCTACTTACGCGAAGAAGTCCTACTTACACTCTTTCCAAGAAGTTGGCAGAGTTGCGGTTCTGTGATGCGGTAAGACATTCATGGAAATTGACCTTTATTAAATCAGGACTAAATGAACAAAATCAATTCGGACCTATTTAATTTTTTAGTGCTGATTTTATATTAATTCGTATCACTAATAAAAATTTTGAACCCTGCTGTTTTGAAGAAAAAACATGGTGCTGTTAGCTTAATATTAATCCAGCACGACCACATAAAAAAAGGAAAAAGAAACAAAGAAACAAATAAAAAGAACTGAATTTGTTCAAATTTGTATCAGTAAGAAAAAGTTATTGGGAGTACAAATTAGTTCGGTCCGTTTTTTTGTGCATTTATTTCAAAACAAAATGAATAAACAGATCAATTAAAATATTGTCCATCGCTGCCTACTACTTTATCTCATTTCAGGCAATTTTCGAATTCCATCTCGAAAAAATGACTCGTGTTTGGAGGCGATCCAATTTTGAAGCCAATTTTCAATTTCTGCGAAAGAAGTAAACCGGTGACTTGCTGCATCCTTCGGAACAACCAGTAATCAGAAGGAGCAATGTCTGAAGAATACGATGAGTGCGGTAAAACATCCCATTTAAGCGTTTCCAAATATTTTTTTACGACTTTAGCGACATGAGGCCGAGCGTTGTCATAAAGAAGAATAACTTTATCATGTCTTTGCTCGTATTCTGGCCGTTTTTCTCGCAATGCACGGCTCAAATGAATCAATTGTAGCCGATACCGATCGCCCGTAATGAAATTACTAGGTTTCAGCAGCTCATAGTAACAAGACCCTTTTGGTCCCACCAGATACAGAACATGATCTTCGAACTATGAAGGCCGTGATGTTGATGTTGAGGTCGATGGCAACGATTGGCCGGGCTTAGCGTAGTATTTTTTCTTCTTGGGGTTGTCGTAGAATATCCACTTCTCATCTCCAGCCACAATCCGATGCAAAAAAGTTTTTCTTTGTTGTCTTTGAATCAGCTGTTCGCAAGTGAAAAATCGCTTTTCAATGTTTCTCGATTTCATAAATCACCCAATTTCCTTGTTTTTGAATCATTCCCATGGCTCTCAATCGTACAGAAACGGCTTGTTGAGTTACCCCAAATGATTCTGCAAGCTCCTCTTGCGTTTGACTCTGATCTTATTCGAGTAATGCCTCTAATTCTTTGTCTTCGAATTTTTTTGGCTGTCCAGAGCGAGGCTTGTCTTCAACGCTGAAATCTCTATTCTTAAAACTATTCCCTACATTTATCAATTTTAGCAGTGTCACCATAAACTTCGACAAGCATTCGATGGGCTTCAGCCTCACTTTTCTTCCAATTAAAGCACAAACCTCTCGCAATTGCTGGTTAACACAAAATTCGACATTTTAAACACAGTAAAAATCAAGGTTTTTGTATGAAACTCAAAGCGATGTAAACTGAATATTATTAGCAGATGTTTAACCTCTCTGAAACCGCCAAAATCAGCTGTTACTATGAATCATTCACAACAGCTGGAGCAATCTTTAGGGAAACGGACTGAACTAATTTGTACTCCCAATAATATATTGATTCCATTCTTCAGAAAACAACTCCCGATTAAACTTAACCCTATTACACCCAAGAGTAAAGTATTTTTCGCCGTGAATAGAATCAGTTGATACTCTTATAATCAAGGAATTATAATTGTACCAAAATATGAAATTTCAGATAATACCCTTCGGAAACTACTCCCAACCTCTATTAGGCTTAAGAGTAAAGTAACCTTCACTATGAACAGAATCAGTCGATATCCCTACAATTGAAAGGCTATAATTTGTACCACCAAAATGTACAATTTTAAATTTATTCTGCTCATTTGGTTTTACTGGCTTAATAAAGGTTGAAAATTGATGAATTTGTACAATTGATACAATTTGAATCTATTGGATTAGCGGCTCCTGCATCAGCTACCTCATCCTCTTAGGTTATCGAGCCCATTTTGCTTCTCCCCACTGTCAATTAACTTTTGCGATTTGGATTCAGGGCATGTTTCTCCTGTTCATGTTACCTAGGATTATTGCCGTCTTTTTTCTCATCTGATGTGAGAAGTTCCGTATTACTCTAGTCCACAGAGTTCTCCAGTGGGTCTCTCAATGTGGAACTCACAGAGAAAATGAACTCCATCCTTTTCAACTATCACAAATAAGCAACAGTCTGAGGTTCATTATAAATCCTAGAGTTGGGATACTTCTGCCCTTGCCAATTGTGTCAAGAGAAAAGTTCAAAACCCCTCTCTCTAGTATTTGTAGGTTCCATCAGTAAGCCACTCAGTGGTTCGGAGAGAGTGTTGGAAACACTGTTCTTGCTCCTTCTCCCTTTCATTTTAAAAAGTCAGATTAGTCAGACTTATTTGCATTTCTATTCTGATTCTGATGTTTTTGGAGACTCTGAAAGAAGAAAGATATCTTTCTCGCTTCCCTCCATCCATTGTCCTCATGATTTAGGGGACCTTAACTTTAAGCTCCAAGAGGGCCCAACATCTTGTCTGCTCGCTATATCTAGCAATAGTACTCCTATTCTCCGAAGACTCCCTACAAAGTTTCGTCATACGAAATTTATTTTTAGAGTAGAAAAAAGTTTTTTTTTAAGAAGAATTTATCAGCATCATTTGGGTCCTACAAGCTGGACCGATTTAAAGATCACTTCATCAGATTACGCCCATTCCAATGGAGAAGGAAACCTCACGATCCGAGCCCAAACCTCGCGACCCTGCAAAGCTTGGCTAATCCAAGATTCCTGAATTCTCTTTCTTTCTCATTGGCAGTGAAGAACATTTCGTACAGAAGTGTCCTTTTGACACGCATTGCTGACATTCCATTACTTTACATATGAATCATTCTTAATATCTCTAAACACATTTCCATTTTTTGCGCTTTTTCTTTTCTTCACTTCTTTATGTTTATTCTCAAATTTAAGCTTATATTTTTTCTTTCCTTGAAATTTTAGTAAGTTATTTCCTTTTATTACTTTTACTTTTATTCTTTCTACTACAATCCATGTGAAATTACTCTTTCTAATTGCGAAATCGACTTCATTAACTCAGAAAGCGTGATGATAAATTGCGAACATGCGATTTCATTTCATATCGAAGTACTCCGGAGTAAATATCGACAATGAGGGACTCAGTTCGATAATATATAATCTTAATTTTGATATATGTTATCAAGATCTTGTTCATGAGTGACCTTCAGATGGTTTTAATTAGTGCTCGTTTAAAAGTTATTAACAAAAAACGGTTCTATTATATAATACGAGAATTTTTTACTTTAAAATAAAGAGATCATAACCCTGAGTGACTTCCAACAAATTTTAACCATCGTTCATCTTTCATTAAAAAATTATTAACAAAAAAAGTTTTAAAAATAACATTTTATTTCTACCGTACATATACAATATTAAATACTATTTTATATCTTCATTTACATTTAATGGGTATATTTGAGAAGTTTAATGGTTTATAATAACCTTTCTTTTAAGATGGGGAAAATCTTTACGAGCTTCTCCCGGGGAGAGGGCGACCAGCCGGAGGAAAAACCCAGCATTTCAGCTCCCCTCCCCCGCAAAGGGAAAACACCTCCGGGGAGGGTTTTTGTTCGTCCGAGGGTAGTGAAATTCGGCAGCCCTTCCCGGCCAGAGTCGGAAAAGGGACACGGGGACCGCCGTCTACCCACCTGTGTCCTCTAGAGTATTTGAAGGAGGGAGCCGGGAAGTAGGCCAAAGGCATATTGCCTCCGGCTTCCCCCTGCCCAACACCATTGATATGTAGCGACCCTCCTTTGTCTACTGCTAATCGGCGTGAGAGCACCAGGTGACGCCTTCACGCCAGACCGGACACCGCTCGAAGGCTGCCTGTTGCATACCAGGTGAATGGGGCGCCGGTTTTCGGCAGTATCTTTTCACGGGTCGTTGGGCCTCGCACTCTTCCAGGGAAGGGAGGGAAAGAGGGAAATTTCCCATCGGTCCGCCAACCCTAGTCTCTTAGATGCGCCAGGCAGTAATGCCCGTCAGGGATTATATCTCCAGTGGAGCTGCGGCTCCGAACGCGTCACTATCGGAGTCGGCAGGGAGGAGAATCTCCCTCCTCTACTGTACCCTTTCGGCCTCCTCCTTCCTCATTACTCTGCAGCAAAAGAAGGAAATCGCTCTCCAGTATTCCTCCCTCTCGATCATCTTAACAACAACGAAATAAATCTGGAGAGATAAGTCCGGGCCTATAATGGCCTCGAGCTCGGCACCCCCCCCCCCGAACAGGCCACGAGGGTGTGGAACGCGCCTGTACAATGATGGCATCTGTCAGTGTCTTTTTTTTTTATCCGATGCAGATATTTTCCAAAACAACCGTTCCCGGAAAGAACTACCAAGTGAAAGTCTGCCTCGCTTCCTAACCAATCATATGGCCAGACAAGGTTAAATGGCCCCATTGTTATATGGCTGAAGAAGTCCGGGTGCAGTCTCCCACACCCGGATAGTTTTCCCCCTTTCTCTTATGTCTACTGCCCTCGACGCGGGAGGTCTCCTGCCGAATCTCTGATCGCTCGAACGCGCCAGTATAACTAGGCGCGCTCTTTGACTAGGTCTACAGAAGGAATCCCGCCAATAGGGATGACCGTCGCAAGTAACACGATGCAGTAGGCCCGAGTTATCCGGAAGGAGTTTCCTCGCCACCGGATTAAGTGCTGGATACCTCTATTGCCCGAATCCATACCGGCGTTCCGTATAAAGGCACCGACAACACCGTGTTCACGTATGACTAACCCTGGCATCCAGACCACCAAGGTTGGGCAAGATACGTACCAGCGTGAACGTTCTTGTCAGCTCTGGGAATAATTGTCTCAAAATGCTGGACAAACTTCCAGAGCTCATCCAGGATAAGCCCCAAGTATTTTAATTTGAGATCCATCTCGACGCGAACTGATTCCACGTTGATATGGAGTAGGTGACAACCGTGCACCGAAGGCTCTCTCATTGTAGAAGAAGAAAACCTCCATTTGTTCAGCGTCATCTCCAGACCTATCTCCCTTATTCTCCGCATTTTTTCGACCACAATCTCTGCTCGCATGGTGGCCACTAGCCCTATTTCCCCGCCAGCCACAATCAAAGTATCGTCCGCGTAATAGACAAGCTGCAGACGACAGGAAGGGCGATGCGGAGGATTATATGCGAGGTTCCACAGCAACGGTCCGAAGACCGATCCCTGTGGAACGCAGCACGTCAAAGTTTGGTCGGCCAAGCCGATCTGTGTATTCCACGGTCCTGTCCCGAAAATAGTTCCCACATCAGGTACATGAGAAGGCCATGATATTCTATGGCCCTTCCTAGTCTCTAGGGGACGGAATTGAAGACGTTCATTAAATCTAGTAAAACCGCCATTCTGCTCCCCTCGATGTGTTGATCTAAGAGGGAGAGAATCCGGAGGATAGTCCTACCGGATCATGGATGGCATCCCATCGGATCATAGATGGCCCCACCGGAAGTCATATTAGTCGTCACAAATTGGGACTAATCCGGGACAAGTGGCGAGTGATCCGGGCAGCTATAATTCTCTGGAAAAGCTTGTTCAGTTCATCCAGCAAGCAGATCGAGGAAAAATCTTCAGGTTTCTCCTCCTTTTGCAAGAAGACAAGCGCTGCCTTCTTCCATTCGGAGGGGAATCTGCCAACCCTGAGACAGCTCATAAATAGGATCCTGATCCGGGGAGCGAACTTTTCCATGGCCAGAGTCCAGACTCTACCGAGGACATTGGACTGGCTCTCCGAAACTTCTGGTAGCTGCTTATAGTTCGGCGGTCGTTAATGATATATAATAATCTAATCCTAACTCAACCATAGTATATTAGGTTATTATATACTATTAAACTTTTTAAATATTTCTGAGTATTTCTAAAAAAATGTTTCAATTCATCTCCCCCTCCCCTCCCCCTGCTTGGGACGCGAAGCGACTCCCTTTTTTGTTTTTAAAGCAATGATTTTTTAAAAACACTGAATTTAAAAACACAAATTCACTATTTTACAAACAAATTTACTGCTTTACAAACAAGTTCACATGAGTCTCGACTTTCCACGCCGAGCGACTTTCGATTCACATTTCTCCCTGTCTTATAATAGAAATAAAACATTATTTGTTTCAAATTTTTCGTTATTGTTAAAGCAGATAGAGTAAGAGTTGTTTTGCGTAGAAAGTCATTACGTAAGCAAACTAGAATAACTTTTAATATTGTATAAAACATCATTATTTTTTCAAATTTTTTTTGTTGATAACTTTTAAATGAAGGACAAGCACTAAAACTATCTGAAAATCACTCAGGATCATGATCTTCACAATATATACCAAGGTTATCCGAGCTGGGTTCCCTATTATCGATATTTACCGTAAAAAGAGTGTAATACGATTGAAAAATTAATAACGGAAATATTATAATTTCCTTGTTATAATGCTCCAAATAATAAAAAATCCTGAGAAATTGGGCAAATGAGAATGTAACGCATGTTGTTGGAGCATGATCAAATAATACTCTTAATCAGTGTACGTACTGTTAATGTAGCAATTGATTGTATTTTCATAAAAATGAACGTTTCGACTCGTTTTAGAATCATTATTAGTGTTAATACAGTTCTTCAAAAATATGAAACATTACTCATGCAATACCAGCCACTAAAGAATTGAAAGATCCTAAATAAAGTGAATTTCGTTGCAATCTTATACAATTCACTTCTGGAACGAATATGAAAAGATACCGTCAAGTGTTAAGATAATAAAGTATTTATAATCTATTTAAAGTTGTCTTGTGTGACACTTCGTGTTGTTAATCTCTGTTCGCTACTTCGCTCTGATTACGCCTTCTTGTTCAATTTCTGCATTTTCTCTTGTGAAAAATGCTGCCTTTACTTATTAATTTGCTGCACATTTTTCGTTTTATTATAGTCATTAATGATTATTGCAATCTCAGTTTTTCTTTTCTAATTTATTACGTTTAATGTTTTTGCTGGTCGGCAAGCGGAAGTATTTTTGTGAGTGACGCGATTTTTCTGAGTTTCATTATTTTATTAGTGCATTTGTATTGCGTTAGTTATGTGCTTTTCACTACATTCTTATAATATTTTATCATTGTGTAATAATTTCTATAGTCACGTCATAATTTTATATTCAAATCTAGCCATTATATCGTTCGTTCTGCTTCTGCTTTTGATTAAAGGACAGGCACAAATAAATAATTGTTTTGTTAATTTGCTACATGCATTTGTTGTGCGATTCTACGTGTAAATACATTCTCTTATAATTTCGTACTTTAGCATGAGTCAGTCGACGTATACCAAATGTAAACGCTTTATTTCGCGTAAGCGCTCTTGTGTTTCTTGGCGCTAACAATAATTTGCGCCCCTCTGATGATTGCGTTCCTGTTGCAAAGGAGGTCATCGTTGCTTTTGCTTGGAACTGCTGCTGCCTTCTCGGCTGGTTGCGTCTCGCCGCCATTTCTCTTACCTCTACCTGATGAAAATGACGGAATGCGCTGACACCGCATTCCGTCATTTTCTTTTCACAAGAGAACACCATCAAATGAATCTCTCTGATTTAAATGAACTTTTAGTATGTTATTCTATGGATAAAAATAGGAGACATGTATTTTTTATATGTGCTGAATCGTATGTTAAGGGGATAAAATTCTTCTTTGAAAAAAGTCGATTTTTTTCTTTCAGATTGAATATCGTCAAAATTATGAAAGATAGAGAAAAATGTTTTAAATAAAAATTGAATGGTTGCAAGAGTACTTCATAACTATAATAAAAAAATTTATTTATTTATTGCACCTACATCCATAAATTCCCACATGCACCTCACCCACATTCAAAAATTTTTTAATTTCTATAATTATAAAATTAAAGAGCATTTTACACTGAAAACAACAACCTGTAATAAAGTATCATATTCCGCAAATGCATTTTTAGAATATGAATGAAAAACGCCTCTATATACATGCTCCATGAGTATTCATCTCTGATACTTGCAGCGCGTTGGCGATCGACGAAAACTCAGCGGAGGCCGAGAATATTCGACTCCCTGGACCTTCTGTTGATCACTTTAACGAAATGCGGATGACGGAGTTTTCTCTTTTCGGCTTATTGGGAACGCCCAACTAGAGACAGACCGCGCTCTACTCTTGTTCTCGTCTATTAAGTAGGAACCGAATCGGAAAGCGTATCGGAAACACACGATAGAGGCAAGGTACGCTTTACCTCGCACGTTCTGGTACTAGAATCAGAATTGATAGCAGCGTAGCGGATCGGAATACTAGTTATAGGATCTGGTTAGCATGAGGATTGTTAGGAAAAGCTTCGATAAGAAATATAATCTTTTATAATCATAAAATAATGTTTTTTCGTCTCGAAAAAACTTCCTTCGCCCGAGTTCCTCCACGAGTATATCTTTCAGCACTATTTCATAGACTGGGAGCTCGGCGATATTCGGTTGTATTCGAATTTCGTGGTCCGAATACGACTCTTCGTTGCGAGTTGACATCACCTGTGCATTTTGTTTGAATTATTATCGGGCGCATCGCACCGCACATAATGCTGCGGCATCCAGCTTGGCGGGAACGATACATTATCTAGGGATGCATCGTTACAAGCAACAATAATTTCTTAATAAAAATGTCATTGCATTGTAGGATAATCTTGAAGTTCCTGAAGCATCTTCATCACTTGTCATATCGTCATGCCTAATGACGCATAAAATATCAGCTCTATATAATTAGTAAACTTTAATCGCTATTAATTTAAAAATTATTAATTTAAAATCTATTACAGCCTCAACATCTTCATATTAGGATTTTCGTTCTAGAATTAATTTTTAAAAGGGTCATAGGACATTCTATATATAGAATGCGTCATCAAAATCCGGACAAATTGAATAATTTCTTTAAACAAAATGTTTTTAATGAAAAATTAAATATTACAAAAAATTCTTTTACATGGCACTTGGGGAATCCCTGTAGAGCACAATTATTCAATATATCTCCCATTAGCTTGAATGATGGCCTCTCCTCTCGATCTGAAGCGTTCGCACGCACGTAATGTAGCGCTGTCCATGTCGACGAATGCTGTCTCAATAGTGGTTAATGACGTCACATTGGGATGCTGAGACTTATTTGTGATCCTTTCTATTGCACTCCATATGTAATAGTCCAAGGGATTTAAATCTGAGCTGTTGGGAAGCCAGAATTTGTTGGACCAAAACATATCGTTGTCTGAGAGCCAATTTTGAATCAAATGACTCGTATGAGCGGGTGCACCATCCTGCTGAAAAACATATACCTTCCGCCATATATTACGCCACAGTTTCCATCCACGACTTCACTACATCCATTAGAACGCGCAACGATTGCCCTGGGTCATCCAAAATTAGTGCTTGAATCCTATCAACGACTGCGGGGGTTTTCGCGGTGTGTTCTTTCAAGTGACTCTTCTTCGCTGGCATACTGGAACCTTCGTTGGATTTCTAAAGCCGTATATTTTGCCACAACGTCATAAATAGTTAATCTTGGCTATTCAAAGAATTATTTCCGTTGCTGAACGCTCAGCACGAAGGCCTTCAATGATTGCGGCTCTTCGATTATACTCCGCTTGGTTTCAACATCGTGGACCCATTTTGAGAATATGACTGTTTACGAGAAACAGACTTTCTTGGATGCCAACAACAACTTCTATCATAGTGAAGGCACAATATAGCGGAAAATTTTAATTGAAATTTGTCCGGATTTTGGTGATGCATCCTGTATATAATTGTACGAAATTTATGG
>Ga0157362_1000339_pt1 | contig 15535 bp, 8 predicted proteins | sample AttlaeALBM3_FD_111480 | JGI IMG/M metagenome (GOLD analysis project Ga0157362, IMG submission 111480) | Fungus gardens microbial communities from leaf cutter ant in Ribeirão Preto, State of São Paulo, Brazil - Atta laevigata ALBM3 | ecosystem: Host-associated > Fungi > Mycelium > Unclassified ... | reverse complement strand
TTATCGAATTTGGAATTTAAAAACTCTGCACTTCAAGTTTTCGGTTTAGGATTCTCTTAAGAAGTGTTATGCCTGGTTTTAGCTTCGGTTTTAATCTTAAATGTTGGCAACAAAGGATGCCACAAGATCATTTATGCTTCTCCAATCTTAATCGTACTCTTAATCTTATTTTCATAGTTCCTATCTTTTAACTTAATCCTTAAGATTAAGTTAGGACTAATTCTAAGATTAAATTTAAAATCGAAGCATAAATCAGATATTACAGACTTGTCCTTAATGACGTTTTACGGAATTATCTTTATGGCGTCTTACAGACATTGTCCTTACTTGCTTCAGATATTTGTCTAAAAAATAAAAATAGAAATTACTGATACGGAAACACGTTGACAAGAGAAAGTATACGAAGCAGAAATTGGAATTATCTGATTAATCTGTATGTGAATGTTATCATACTTAATACATATTTTCAATAACGATTTGTAGTTATGAGAAAGATAATAAATCATTATTATGACAGTATAGCGTTTCAAAACCGAAAAATCAATTTCGATGCGCAGTTTGACAGAATTTGATATAGTATACATATAATATAGTAGTATACATATAATATATAATATATAAATACTATACATATAATATATAAATTCATACATATAATATATAATTTCGAATTATTTAAACATCAATGATATAGCTTTGTCCGTTATGAGATTTATTTCCTATTGTAAATTAAAAAATCATGTTATTTTTTCGAATATTTTCCTTGGAATCAAGCAAAAGTTTCATTTGAAACAATTTTTTGTATTACTAAAAATAAAAGTCAGATGATGTCTGTTTGAAGCATTTTTCTCAGTCACATAAGCAGTAAGGCCGTGATAATGGCCATGATAATTACAAACATTACACTAATTACAGATACTACTAATTATTAGGAAATTGATACATCTGTTAGATAAAAATCTAGCATTTCATTAAACTCAAAAATCATGAACAGAAATTCCAATATGGTCAACCTGCTCTCTCACCAACCTGTTTTCCCCCCGGGACAAAATCTTTCTAATTGCCCCTCATGATGTACGATAGAGAAACATATTATGTACGCATAAGAATCGAGGTGATCGCCAAGCATATGCACCTGCATAGTCGCGTGCAGCTGGTCGAGATTTGGTGACTCCACGATGATCGGATTCGATTACTCCTTCAAGCTTTTCCAGGGGTCGCGCCAGGTATCGGAGGGAGGGGAGGGGGGAGGAATAACCACGAAGCACCAAAGCGTCAAAGCCGAAACGATCCAGGTGAAACCAGATGAGTAGAAGACGCAGGTGAAGTGCAGACGAAAGAACGGATCGCTAGACAAGTATGGAGACCACATCGCTGCTTTTTCTTCTTTAAAATATGTTTCATTCAATAATCATATAATGTCACGCTGATGAGTATACTTAATTGCCAATGTGAACTTTTCTTGTAAACTGAGAAGAAATATAAATATTTTTTGCGGTGTAGGAAATCTGTAGTGAATATGATAAGGATTTACAGTTATTTGCGGCTATTTCTATATATTCTATTTTAAATTTTAGAACATAGTTTAAAATGTATACCTACAGAGTATCATCATTCATAGAAAGCGTACAAATTAATGAGGTTATGTAGAGAACATATAATGCATAATATCATCAGTGTCAGTCATCAATGAGATGCAGATTTATTATTTAATAAAGTATAATTATAAGACAATTAATTAATAAAAATACAACAGTTATCGGTTCTTATGCCTAATACTATCTTCTTGGAATAATTTCCATTATTTATTGATATTCAATTTAATACACTGATTTTAAAAAATATCTGTAAAATAATATTACATACTGCATCTTATAAATTTATAAGACATTTATTGCTAAAAAATGTCAATTAAATATTAAAGATGCTACATCTTATAAAATCTGTCAAAAAAGGTTAGTTACAATTTTTAAATTGAGATGATTTAAATGCGACGTTAACAATAAAATAAAAATAGGATACAATAATATATTACAATTAGGTAGAGAGTTTATAAAATAGAACAGAAAATAATAATATTTGAAGTAATAGAGAAATGATTGACAAAATTTTTATAAAAAATAATTTTATAAAGATCAATTATTTTTTAAACTTATTATGAATACAGCGCACTTATCATAATTTGTAGAACTCAAGAAAGCGTTATCTCGTTTACAATTAGTTTACAATTAGCAGTTACAATAAACATCAGTACATGTTATTGGACATCAGTACATGTTGTTGGCGAATCGATTTTTGTGCGGCACACAAGAACTTTTCGCGAGCAAATTGATGGAAAAGAAATAAGGTCCTTTATCCAAAACGGAAGCAGTAACTACTTCCTGTTGGCGTTGACGCAACGCCGTAATTTCAATAATTCCTCAGTTCTCCCTGCGACCTCATTCTTCAACCCCTCCTGCTTGCCGTTTTGTTTTGTCAAAATTGCTCGCGGCAGTGCTCAAATCGAGTATCATCTCCCTTTTCAGTCTTTCCCCTTTTCTCCTTTTTCTTTTTTTATTCCAAGCCTATCGCGCGTTGATTGTATCAGGCTTTGTGCGGTTTCCTCGACGTTTTTCGCGTGTTCACCAACTGTTATTGGTTAAAAAAGAAAAAAAAAATATTACGCGGGGTTCCATTTATCGTCACGCGGTGCACGAGGATCGCAAAAATAAAGTAAATAAAAGGGGGGGGGAGACAGGGGAAAGTAACTGAGAGAAAGAGAGGAAAGAAGTGCAGGTATGCACTAACAAGTGGCCAGATTACAATGTGTATGCCGGCAATTTAAACTTTTGCAACTTGGTCAGTGGCAGCCGAACGGCGTGGCGCTGCGCGGCGCAAAAACATCCGTAAGATGCGCGCCGTTCTACCAGGTGTTGCGTCTTTGTTTGCATAAAGAGGGTATCGGCAGAGCGGTATCCTGTTCGGTGAGGTATTCGTTTAAATAGGATTATACGAGCGCTTCATAGTAATTTCGCGAATGGAATATTACATCGCGAATACATATTATAAATCAGAGTAATTAAACACATTTTTCTTCTAGAAATGATAAAAGTGGAAACAAAAATTTCCAAATTATAAATTAAAAATATAAGAAAAAATTGTATAAAGATAAACATGTAATTATGAAAAATTATATTGTTTTTTAATATGACATTTAGACTTTATTATTGTTTTATATTTTATTTTATATTTATTTATATTAAATAATATCTTTGGCATTAGTCGTAGTTATTGTATCAATATCAGATTGAAGGAGATAAAACTTATTTCATAAATTCAGTATTTTAAATAATTTCAGAGCAAAACACGCGACTCGTCCTCGGCGCGGCGATGTCGAATCGAAGAAATCGCAGCTGCTCATTAATATCATCGTTAATCTCATCGATGATGACAGAATTGCGTCCGCTCGAGTGATTTGACGTGATTATCAATTATATGTCAGCACGATTTTTATCGATTAGACATCGATATCCTCCACAAAATGTCTTTTCGACAGTTCCGACAGAATCCATGAATATTCACGATAGGAAGGAGAAGCTCACGGTCCCCCTTGTCCTCTTCAACTTGGCCCCTAACCCCAGCCATTTTTTATTTTTTATTCTTCAACAGGCACACGTATGTATACTGCAAGCGCGCGGGCTGTCGGAGCGAGAAGGAGCGACTCGAAGAAGCGCTCCATTCCCGTTCATGAAGGAAGATCGCGCGCTCGCAGCTGTCGCTCTCTCAGCACCTGCCTCTCCTGCGATCAATCCTCCGCTCTCATGTGCGTGTGCACGCAGGTCAGGCCGGTATGTAGGTGCTCGCTCTGGATTTTACGCGTTTTACTCGCGGACTGCCGCACGCGTACTCACGCACACTCGCGTATAAGCGCACGCGTGCGGTCACGATTTACTGGAGCATCTCGTATCTCGAGCGAACACAAAAACATCAGAATTGGAAGGGGGTAAACGTGAGGGGATTGATGAAGGTGCATCCAGCGAGGCGGAAGCGATATCGAAATGAATGCACTTCAGATATGATGATTATCTTATTTTTTTTTTATTGTTATGCATGCATCTAAAGAAGCATAATGTCTGAAATTCAAGCATTGTGTCATTTTCAACTTATAAAAGGAATGATATTCGGGAAAGAATTTAAATTTATTAAATTTATTCAATTGTAATATGAATTTGATACATGGATTATTATTAAATTCTCATGCATCTTTCATAATTTCGTTTTATATTTGATAAAATTAATATCTATGAAAAAAATATTAGACTTTAATATATTGAAGTAATATGTAGTGATCTTTTATGAAGATTTTTTTAAGATGGATTGGAAGTGTACACTCTGATTTTTTTGTATATTATCCCATTGAATTACTTTTTTAGATGATCTAAAGACTAATGAATGGAATATAGAGAAAAAATTTCCACAACTTGCCATACAGAAAATTAATTAATTCCTTATGTTTGTGTGAATAATCTCATAAAAAAAAACTTTGATAGATAAGACTCGAAATCTTCAAAAAGTTCACATTGCGTTATGTAACACAATGTGTTAACGCTTTATTCACACAATATGAAAAGCAATTAAGGAGTAACTCGGTCGGGAATCGGATTATCTCGCTCTTTGGAAAAGCAAACTCGGAACAGGCATGTTTGAAGGTGTGTCAGCATACGACATATTGAAATAGCAACCTTTGTATACGTGATATTGATCACTTTTCATTTTCGCGGTATAGATATATTCAGGAGAGCTATCGGTGTTTCATTCTTATCCTTACTTAAGTTGTAACTCGATATGTATGATTCTCGTCATGAAAAAAAATTCGTTGACTGCAGTAAAACGATATAATGCCATTATAATTATTTTTTGTATCCACAAAAAATATTATTCGAATAGATGTAATTTAATTCTTAGATATGTTTAAAAAATTATAATCGCTCAAGAATGTACATAGCTTTAATATTTTTGTAGTTTTTTAATAAAAAAGAAATTAATTTTTGTATATCTTGTATATTTGAGTATGTATAAGTAACGTTATAAAATTATCAATTTTTTAATATATATTTTACAGACATTATAATAATATTAACTTCAGAATTATCGCAAAAAAACAGGTTTTTTTTATCACAGTTTCTTTTTATCACTCTCTCGCTCTGAACGATACTCCAATTTTTCCCCTTTTTTAACAACCAATGATAACGACGAATGTACACATACGTAAGCAAAGACTAGACTAGACGGTTCACAATCGTGAGTCATCTCGTGCGGAAAAAGGGATGCCACTACCAGTTTAGCACGACTTCTTCGTATTCGGAGACCATTTTTCTCTCACATTCCCTCGCTTCTCATTATACAACTACGTGACGCCCATAATATCCATTCTCTATAAAATGTATATCCCTAGACACACGCGTGCCTTAAACGACAATTATTATATACGCGATATTACAAAAATATCTTTTGATAGGACAATTAATTTATTGAAAGTAAAACTTATGTATCATTTCAGCTGTGATGTTAATATGTATGTATACGAGAAATCTGTAAATCTTTGTTTAATCCTAATCAGTATATTCGCCGGTGGATATTTTTTTCAATTACATAGTGAAAAATTGTTTATAACAAATTATTTTTTGTAACTTTATATAATTTTAAATTATGTAATCGTATTTCTTGGATTTTAAAGTTCAGAAAGCCTTAAAATAAGTTTTCGTTAATTTTTCAATGATGGATGTTCCTTGAAGCTGCAGCACTTCATATAGTAAAACAAAGATAGCAATTGAAAAAAATATTCATTTTTACTTTTATGTAATTTTAGGAACAAATTAAATCATAAAAACACGACTAAAAAAAAATTTACACACAACTCTATTTCTCTTCTTATAAATGTATTTTTGAAAATTTCTCTACAATTTTTTTCACCGAGTATTTACATATCTTTTCGCAAGAAAATTCTAAGCGTTCTCGAAATTTATAAATGGTAATGTATGTAACAGATTAGATTAGATTAAAAAATAATTTAATCTGAACTATCTGTTATACATGTATAGTATTTGCTGTCGCCATAACGAAGTGGTATTACATCGCGCGAAATTCTGCGTAATGTCATTTGAACGAACTTTGCAACCGTATCGCGACGAAAACGTCGTTTGTTCTCGACGTTTGAATCGACCTGCATTTTCCAAGTTTCCCTTCGGTCACGTCTGTGCATTGATAAGATTAAAGCCTCGTCTACAATAGTCACACAGATTGTGTCACATGTCGTGAGTAGTAGCATCGCAGGAAAATTTGTCGCATGCCGCAAGAGTGTCGCCAAATGAGCATCTGTAATAGTCACAATGATAGTTTGCACACAATTCGACAACAAATTCTGTGAATGTCAACTTGCTGTGCTGTGATTGGCTGAGCTCATGCGACACGCCTGTCGCAGTCGCAGAAAGTTGAAGTTGGCTCAACTCCGCACGACAAAAGTTCTTGTGACTACGACAATCATGCGACTGTATGCAACACTTCTGCGATATTTCATATGACTTGCGACACATCTTGCGACTGTATATTGTAGACAAGACTTAACGATGTTAGTTTTTGTGACATAACGCTTTCGACAGCACGGCTTCCGTACGAAAAGTGCATTGTTTATGCGCAGTACAAATATTTATAATTGAAATTATTTGTGCGGATAAAAAGATAAAGGCATAAAAAAACACGTATATAAACATAGTGATGTGTATTTTGCCGTGCGCAAACTACACTATATAATCTTTAGAGATTAATAAATATTTGCGAGTCGCGGATGTTATGCAGGTACCACCCTGTGCAATTTGAACGAAGGTCGTTGCGAGATAAGTAGACCCAACAGCAATATATATTTTGATATAATAATTATTTTTTTAATATAACATTTTATGATATTTTTGTTTCTCTCGACAATAATAAATAATTTGATCATTTTTTATCATTTTTTAATATCATATTTTATTTTCCTTTCTCAGTAATTTTTTTCTCTCAGTTAATAAATCAACAAAATAGGAAATTCAGAAATTAAATATTCAAGATTATACTCAAGAAAAAAGATTGGTAAATTATGCAATTTGACGCTATCATAAAATAAACAATTTTTACTTAATATTGGCGAAATATTGGTTCAACAATATTGTGGGATTCAATTTTTGCCCAATATTGGCGAAAGATTGGAAAAACAATATATAGCCAATTGGATAAAAATTGAATCTCTAATATTGGCTCAATATTATTGAACCAATATTTCGCCAATATTGAGGATTCAATTTTTGCTCAATATTGATGAAATATTTGTTCAACAATATTGAGCTAATATTGAAAATTCAATTTTTATCCAATTGGCTATACATTTTTTCAATATTTCGCCATTATTGTTGAACTAATGGGTCAATATTGGTGAAATATTGATTCAACACAACAGTGATATATATATATAAAATTTGATATAATAATCATTTTTTAATATAACATTTTATAACATTTTTATCTTTGTCAATAAAAGAAATTAAATTAGTTTTTTTTTCACGATGTTCGATTCTGTTGGAACGACATCGATTTCTTTCTATCGTTCAAAGTATTTGTCTTCAAGAGAAGGACAATATTTTGTCATTATTATTTTTCGAACATTGAGAATGACCTAAGGTCGAAATGTCTGTCATATAATTTAAGATTTATTAAAATTAGCAACTAAACTGGCTCTAAGCCCCTTGTCAAAGATATTTGTGAATTTAATTAATTGAGCATCGTTAATACAATTTGAAATTAAATTACTCTGATTATACTCAAGAAAAAAGAATCTGTTTATCTTGGATCAGTAATCAGCAATAAATGTCATAACAATTTGCGTACATCTGTCCAAAATACTCGAAATGATTCACGCACCATCGCTGTAACTTTCTTATTATGAACGACTGGCACGCGCGTGCCAAAGAAGTTGCTTTCGAAATCATTACCGACACGAACCATGTGTGTAACGGTATTAACATTATTTTACTCACGTCGAGTGTGCGCGCTGTTTACATCGGTCACGACGTAATCACCTCCTGATACCGCGAGTCTATGTGAAAAGGTGCGTGCGAGGACCCGCATACAGCACACACTACGTCCTGAATCGCGGTGGACCATTGTCCATCCTTTTTTTACATGAGGAATCGAGGCCTCAGGGCCCCACGACGACAAGGTGAGGTGGCCCGAGCCATCTGCCCTCAGCCGGATTGCGGCTCCGCCACAACGAAGAAGAAGAAAATGAGAAGAGTGAAGAAGAAAGAGAGAGAGAGAGAGACGCATAAAAATCAGACCCCGAAAGCGTTACCCAGCTGGCACGCGTCTACCTCGCAGCCATTATCGTTAAACAGGATCACATCGCGAGGACTTCGATGGGATTTCTCCCTCTATCTTTTCCTCCGCTGCTCGCGTCGGTCGGTCTCTTCTGCTCTTCTCTTCGTCTCTCTTTGCTCCCCGACCCCCCTCAAATACCATGCTCGCGAGGCCGTTCTCTTCCTTGAGCTCGTGCTGCTTTTGCTGCTCGGAAGCACCTGCCACCACCATCACCGGCGTTTTCGTCCTGAGGATACCTCGCGCAATTCGTGACTAGAGGCCTATGCCCTTGCGAAAAAACAATCATGGATCACGGATGCAAACACATACGGTCCGATTCTTCAATTACATATACATAGACTGCTTTTACAACTCCATATTTGATTATACTAATGTTGCACTTATATATTTATTACTTAAATGTATAAATCAAGAATTAATATATGTACACCAAAAAGTATTTAAAGGTACCTAAAACCATGACGTAAAATACAAGGTATTCCGCTCCCGAGATGCGCAGTCAATGACCAATCAGAAAATTAGCGCAAAATGTTATGAGCCAATAGAGCCGCTATGAAAAAATTAATATCAATAAGAAATTTGTTCTAAAATTACATATTCGACCGCCATTAATTATGCGCGATAAAACACTTTGTATTTTCACATTATACCTAAAACATCAAAAATACTCATGGTTTTACAAATAATGACTTAAATTTATTATGGAATGAATTAATCGATTGTCACGATCGGTAATTAATAAAGTAAATCAATTAATAGTAAATTTTCTCATGGAATGTCGCTCCTGAACGACAGTCTAATTGGAATGTTGTTAATCTTCTTTGTTAATCGGCTTTATCATGTCATTGCACAAAGCAAATGGAGTGCAGTGCTCCCGAATCGGGGCCTTTGTGCTCGCAATGTAATCCTTCTTCCTCCTTCCTATGGTCTAAGTCCACCTAATGATCTCGAGCGGATCTAAAAAGAAAACTTCCGCTAATGATCGAGTCGAGTATTTTTTCCTGACCAGAAAGACCTTGCGGGACGAATTTTGAAGTCCGAAATTGTCTCGGCGCTCATTTCGAAGCATCATGTGACATGCAATTAACTACGTTTCAAAATGCAGCTGCGAGTTTCCATCAATAAAATTAAAGGAAACTCAGCGACTTCATTAGTTTTTTAATCCATCATTATAAATCGAAATGGAATTTGAGAATTAGAAATTATTCTAGGATATAAATTTTTGATATTTTTAATAGAGAAGAAATGTTTTATAATAAAATGATAAATAAAGCTGTTTAGATCCGTGTTATAATAATATGCAATTATTAATAATATTAATATTATTTATAAGTCATTGTTACAACATGCGCGTAAACAGCGGTTATAAAACATATTATATTTTCATAATTACGCGTACAAAGTTACACCTGACGAATTAATGCTGGACTGACCTCGAAATCTACATTGTAATCCTCGGACGATGCCATCTGTTTTCCTCGTTACTCAACCCGCATAATTCCGATCGCAAGGTTCGCCGATTATCGAAATCCACCCCTTTTCCTCCTCCTATCATCAATTATGTGCCCGCAATTATGTGCACCCGTCGGATGCACGCCGTGCGCGCGGAGCGAAAATATTTTGATCACCCGCGAACACGCCTAATCCACCTTCGTGGTTTCAGGAAACGAGAGGTGGACAGTGGCCGTAAATTCAATGGCTGAACAGCTGGAATACGAATGCATGCACATTCGTGACTTCGGCATACACGTGAAAGTGACGTGCGAGAAGCGCAAACGGTGATGAGCAAGACGAAAGGGGTATGGAAAGGTGAAAGAAATGTCTGAGGAAACATTACGAGCGGAATATCACGCTGGCTCGAGTCATCGCATCTTTCACTTGCTGTGTATGCTGTCTCACAAACGTGCATCCATTCGCAAACATGACACACACATAGTCCACAGGTCCACGTGCATATGATATTCGATATGATATCTGATATTTTGATTGAGTACGTGTCCCTCTCCCTCCTCGCGGTAATATCTACCAGGTACCAAATCATTCTTTCTCTTAACAAGATAATGATGATAATTTTAGGGATGATATGAGTAAATATTCGATTATGTGTATCACGCATGTCAATACAAATGGAACCAGTTTTTTTTCGTAAATATCAAGAGGGAAATATTATTTGTGCTGCAATAAAAATACGTGTGTACTTGTTTTTTACTTACTTTATTCTTCAAAAAATTTACGGATATGTTACATAAAATCGATGTATCAAAAAATCATAATTATACTATATATAATATTTATTTGATAATATATAACAATTATATAATAGTGCGAGAAATTAAATTACATTAATGAATTTTTCTAATTCAATAAGATGTCATTGAAATGTTGTTTGATGCTACTTAAGATATTATATTGCAACAATATTATTGTTTGTAATATTTCAACGTTATTTATCAATATGTTATATATCACTAATATTTCTGTATTCTTTAATTGCAAAATAACGTAATATTTCAAGTACATTGCAAAATTTATACATATTACACACATATAATAAATGTTTTATAGGTATATATTACATTGTGTGTGTGTGTGTGTGTGTGTGTGTGTGTGTGTGTGTGTGTGTGTGTTTGTTTGTGTATTAATTTTATTCTAACAGTATTAATCGTAAACATTATTTATTGAATATATACTAGTATGTATACCTGCATGTATATATACCTGTATGTAGCATTCATTCAGGAAATATCTGTAAATAAATACATATATCAATAGTTGCCGATTTGCAGTCATGTCTGTTGGTAATATCCGCACACACTCGTGATGATGACGACTGAACGTTTCGTTAATCGCTCGGACATATTCGCGACTGCATCGTAACATACGGAAGATGCTATTTCCGACACGTATTTCCACCGGAAACGCGTCTCGGAATGATAAGTAGTGTCAAGTTGGCAGATATCAAGCTGATCACTAGGCACGTTTCTCTTCTCTTTCTTTATTTTGTTTATTTTTATTTTATCTGTATACTGTATGACACAAATATCTGTTATTATTTATATATATATTTCTTATTGAAACATATACCTTTATCATTTGTTAATTTATTTCTCTCTTCTATATCTTATTATTTTAAAGAAACTAGATATTATTTGAAAAAAGCGACGAAATTTTTGAATAGAAAAATCTTATATAAAGAAATGAAAATAAACTGAAAGTCCAACAAGATTTCATATTTTATAATTAGAAGATTATTTTATTGTTCAAACGTTTCTTGAACTTTCATCAATTACAATTAACAGCTGTATAATAATGAAGATGAATTTTAAGTATAACTTATTCTAGCTCACTTTATTTTCACTCTTTTCTCTTATCAATATCTGATTAAATATAATCGATTGAGAATGGAAAAATTTATATTTGAATTTTGCTTTTCGATACACGCATAGTGTTCTGTTTTGTATTGACTTTCTTCGCAATTGCTTGTTGTAAGCCACAAATGTTTTCAGAATCCGATCCGTAGCACGATTCCACCATTGTGGGATGAGAGAAAGTTTACTTTGCGTCTAGAAGCTGCCTTGAGCGTGATAGGGATTAGTTATTTCACAGCAAGACACACATGCGAGCTACGTTCCTTCCTCCGATAAATTACAAGAGTCCCGAATTCACTTTCTGTTTTCTGTTGATTTAGAAATCTAACAATTAGAGTATCTACGAAGAAGATGTATAAGATCTTTCTCTGTTTTAAATAATAATCTTTAATTAACGTAACGAAAATTACGTGCACATAATTATTACATACACGAAAAAATCTATTAACAATATATTATTAGATCTAATTGGAAATAATTTTATTAATTCAATAATAATATTAATGAAACAAATATTTATTTCTTTATTAAAATAAAACATTTTATCTGTTTTTTTAAAGAAAGGCGCATGACGTATTGATTAAATTAAAATACTGTTAACAACTTTTTTTTTTCATGAAGATATCCTGCAAAGTTAAATGTGATTATACAAAATTGCATGGATAATTTTATTGTTAAGTTTATCATTTTTTAATAATCTCATACAAGGAAAAACGGTCAAAATGTTGTTAGAGAATTGATATAAATACCAAATAAGAGATAAAACTTGAAAACACATTTCAAAAATCCGCGTAAAGATTGAGTTGCATAATGTCGGGGACAAAAAGAATTAGTCATGCGTTTTCGTAGTATAATGAAGAGTCGTTGCATTATTCAGGAGACAGCCTTCGCTCTTTCTTCTGGATTTCTCGCGGACGAGGGAACCGCGCCCAATTGGCCATTCACGAACAAATGGAGGAGAAAAGAAAAGCTAATGCTTTTCATGGATCATATGAAATTTGTACAGGTGCAGATCACTTAACGAATGACTTGATCTTACGAAACTGGCAGAGGAGAAAGCGAGAAAAAAGACAGAGATGATGGAGTACTCGAAGCTGCCATTATCATTACAAAGGCTACTGGTCATTCCATGACGCGGTCGTCCGAGCTAGGATAATGAAGGGAAGTTGTTTTGTTTGAAACCTCCGTCTTTTAGCCTCGAGCGATAGAAAATAGCACAATTAATGGTCACGCTACGAAACGATTTTTCAGGAGGAACGAACTCTTTGCTTTTTAATTTCGCTGAGAGAAACGCGGGAGGTAATTTTGTGCTCTCCCGAATTTGTTCGAATTTCTACGAATAGATATCCCTATATCAGTCACATTTAATCGTTTCTACGTAAGAGAGAACACGATCTGTCTTTTTTTTTTATTCATATATTTAGCACAAATAAACGAAAATCATATTTGGTCAAAGCGATTCTTGATATTTTACGGTATAATTAAGAAGTAAAGGTCATCGAATTTTGATTGTAAATTTTAATAAATAAATTGAAATTTATAAAAAATAAGTAAAATACAATTTGACTTCTTAATGGATAAAAATTTATTATTAAAAAAATTTATTATTATTTTGACAAGTATAATAGATTTTTTTCAGATTTTTATATAATTTGGAACAATAAAAAATTTGTGTCTCTGTTTTATGAATATCCCTATTACGAAAGAGCCAAAATTCACGTTATCAGCGAAAGATTATTAATATTTTTGCATTTTACAGTTTATTTATGTTAATCATTTTTCGGTCGATGTTCACTTATTATTATTCATATATTTGTTTCGTATTTATTTTTTTTAATAGTAAGTATGTAAGGAAATAAATTTACATAAAAACTATGTTCTAATCTAAGAAATACAATGTTTCAATCGCAAAAACTTTATTACCGGAAGGGATAGTATTATTGTATAAGTTCTATACTTAGATACCTGCGAGACAATAATATTCTTTTGGTAATAAAATTTTTGCGAAGAAATGGTCACATTTCTTAAAACATGGTTTTTGTATAGAAAAGGGAAAAGTTTTAAATTGAAAAGCAATTTGGTCATTTATACTTGAACAATTGTGTGAAAAATTTTTTATTCGACAATTTCTCTTTTAGAGAAAAAATTGATTTTTTAATTTTAACACTGGAGACGATTCTCGTTACACAAAAAATATCTATCTTTATATTAATATTTGTAAAAGTCTATTTACAAATACACTATTTACAAATTATTATGTTTCTAAACCTTTTTACTAAACCTTTTTAAATATCGATATTCAATAATTAAGGTTTTAGACATCGATCATCCAATAACTTAGATAAAAAAATAAATATCTAAAAAAATATGATAGTTAAAAAAATTACATTAAATTTTTAATTTCTTTGAATACTGTGTATTTCTTTTTAAATATTTTTTTCTATTATCTGTGTGTGGTCTTGGATAACGATGTTAAAATCTATTACTGAATATTACACTATTAAATATTACACTATTAAAATAATGTTAAATTATACTTAATTTGATCGCTTCTCCTCCTATCAAATAGTCAATTTAACTAAAACAACCGAATTAAGGTTGTTAAGTAATAACTTAATTCAAGAAAATATATTGAAGACTCAAAAATAATTTATTATTTACCAAGTGTATACGTTAATAATGACAATGGTTATTTTGTAACTAACCAAAGAAATAGATTGATTTACATTTTTGACATAAATGGAAGTTAAACATAACCAAATTTTATTTAATTCACGGGATTACCATTGTTCCTCTGATATCTATGAATGTTATATCTAGAGAAAAGAGTTTATTAGATATATAATAATTTTATATATTATATTTTTTAAAATGAAGATATGCATAAGCTGTAAATTACGATATTATATTTTTGCATTCCGACATAATTATTCACAGCTCGATGCGCTGCACAACTTCGTGTAATCAATTGAAAGCCCGTTGTCCTCGCTCGTCCCGTGTTTGTTAATTATTGCTGCTGGACGTGGTAATCTTTCCGGTAATTTCCTCGGCTCGAACAGCTATCAGTTGTAGCCGAATATGGTATTGAGATAGAGCGCGATCACGAGGAATTTTACGCTATATTGCACCACATTGCGCCATGTTGCGCTAGTTGCGGATTAACAAGAAAATATCACCATCTGCATTCTTTCGTCTTGGTCAATGCTCTTGGTCGCACCAAAAAGAACTTCAAAATGTCTGTGAGATTTTTAGGAGGAAGAAGGATTCTCGATACTAATATGATTCATTTTAGATCATCACCTGGAATGTCTGTAAATAATATTTGCTTTGGCGCAACAAAATTCTTTTCCCATCTTTCTTCAACAATTATCTAACACAAATATTTTCTTAACAAAATTTTCTTTTTCGAGATATTCATTATTACTCAACATATTCAACAGATAGATAAAATTATCCCGCTGGAAATAAAGTATCTATATTTCGTTGGAATTATGTTCGAAGTTGCTCGCAGCATATTACTTTCGTAATTCGATTACCAAGAAAATTGGAATTTAATTGATTACATAAATGTTGTTTATCCACAATCTCGAATAATATTCTTTTTTTACAAGTATATTATATTCCATATATATATATTAAGTCGGAACAAAAATTCATAGCGCACTACGAACTTAAAAATTTAAACAGCTGTTTCATTAATAATAATCGGAATTTTAAAAAAAGGATTTTAAAATTTAAAATCTTTATTTTCACAAATCACTGTCCTTTGAATTTCTGTG
>Ga0157362_1000338_pt1 | contig 15623 bp, 12 predicted proteins | sample AttlaeALBM3_FD_111480 | JGI IMG/M metagenome (GOLD analysis project Ga0157362, IMG submission 111480) | Fungus gardens microbial communities from leaf cutter ant in Ribeirão Preto, State of São Paulo, Brazil - Atta laevigata ALBM3 | ecosystem: Host-associated > Fungi > Mycelium > Unclassified ... | reverse complement strand
GATCAATTGATACAAAGAAGAGAAATCCAGAGATAAAATATACTCGTCAAACTATTTTACCAGTGGTATGATAGTCTCTCTCTTTTTTGCATATATTTTTTAAAAGTGCCACAAAGTCACAATGTCTTCTCTTACAGCATCTACATAAATTGAGATGCGCAGCATCCCATAGAAAAGTGTCACTGTTATATATGCCACAAGTTTTCAGTCGGCACAAGGAGAATACTACGTACCTTAACTGGAAGACCAACGAGCTATTCTGGCGTCTAGAATGGATTTTTCCACAAGCTGAAAATATAAAGTACACAATAGACAGGTACATAAATATATGTGTCATTTCTGAAAGTTGATATATAGTTTTTAAGAAGTGAATAATACATTATTATGTTTATTATAGAACTCTAGATAGCGTAAGATTATCAACGTTGGTGGAACAGGTTTTAGATCCAGTCTCTGCAACAGATGAGATTGACATCGAAAAATTGAACACAAAATTACTTTTAGCTGATAAATTACAGTTTTATAGAGCAGCTGGGTTAACTAATATCAAAGTTCTTTTAAAAGCCGAGAAAATAAAGAAGGCACAGTTCAGGTAAAGGTTTCTTTGTTTTCTAGTCTTATGATTAAAGCACTTAATTATAATCGATATTATTTTTAGATTTTATGACCTGGATCTTACGCTTACGTTGCAAGAAAATTTGGAGAATAAAATTATAGTGGAGTTTCCGACATTGCATGTTGTTATGAAAGATCACTCGAATATGTACGATATTATAGATACTGGTAAATATTATTCAGTACAATGCTATCAATATGTTGTCATAAATCAGTATATTATATACATATTATTTTCTAGATGAAGAAATGAGTGATGCAGAATGTACAAGTGGAGCAAAAAAAAGATACAATAATAGATCCGATGATAACAAAAAAAATGAACCGGTAAACTATTTCTTCAATGATTTTTCGGATTCTGATGATGAGAATACGGACAATAAAGTAAAAAAGAAGAAAAAATCGCTTAATATACCAAATTATGAAGAGTTAATAAAAATGTAAATGTAGTAAAAATTACGTCCATTATTATAAATATTGACTTATATATGGATATTTTTATTGTAAATATATCATTAATTTTAATACAGATGAAATACAAATGTAGCAACATTAATGACGTGTATAATACATTTTTTTCTTAATTGATTCCTTTTCCACATATACTGAAGATACATATATCTGCCACACCACCAAAAATACAACCGCACTCAAATAATAAATATATCTTTTTAAATTTATACTAACTTGGGACTCTCTTTACAGAGGGACTTCACAAAATTGATTCAACAAAGATATGATAAATACAATCCATAAGTACAAGGAATGATAAATACAATCTTTTACCAATGAAAAAGTTCATGGTATCTCTACTAAAAAAAATTTTTTATTCCAGTTACTGTAGAGATAATTTATTTTTCATTGTTACAACAAACTACGAAAATAAATAAATCACACAAATATTTGTTACACTATATTTTTAAAATGATGGCATATTATATAGTTTTTATATAGAAATTATTAGATCTCTTCCATAAGATTATTAGAACGAGTCAATGAAAATATTATAATAAAAAATTATATCTATTCATTTCTATGTAACAAAAAATTTTGTCAATGAGCAATGCTAAAAAATCATTGAATTATTTTGTTATATACTATTTTTTATAAACATAATTTTTACATGGATCGGTTTAAATATATCAATACAATATAATCACATTTTCGCAATTTTTATATCTTATATGTGAAAATTTTCATTTTCCTTCTATAAATATAAATGGATGTTGGAATCACACAAATACTCCACAATTATGAGAGAGATTAAACAAAAATATTCTATCCTTGAAAATGGAATATCTTTGACGTATAATATTGAAGTTTTTTATTCGTGTTGTTTAACTAAAGAATGAAGAAATATAACAAAAAGACCAAAAATGCAACAAGACCTGCAACAGCTTTCACGTACATCGATTTGCTGTTTAGATGTCTCGCGTCTTTTTTATACTTTTGTGACAACATAGACAAGTTTTGGGTCTTTGAATCCAATTCTGCAAAATACAAATATTTTAGTATATTTCTTTTAGTAGATTTCTACATTTCTAGCTTTTTACACAAACAGAACAGTTCTATGTTACCTGAAAGTACGGTACCCCTTTGTAAAACATCATCGATATTTTGTACCATGATTCTTTGCACATCTTGCAATTGGCTGTTAAGTGTATTCAAGTTTCTGCGAGATCTACTGTCCATAAAAATCTTCTTGGCTTTCTGAATGTATGTATCTGAGAAACAAACAATATAAAGCCAATGCAATATATTCAATAAGATGTTAACATTTACAGTCTAGCGTACCAAATTCAATAAAGGTATAAGGCCTGGTCACTGTATTTACACGTTTTCCATACTGAGAATGAAATTCTTGTGCTATATCTTCCAGATAACTGTAAGCTATGCGTGTGCTGTAATTCCTTTCGCATAGTACCAGATAACATACCTCATTTTCGATTAAATAACTATAAACAAAGTACAATATACAATGTTTCAAAATACATAGATCAAACCTGTTAAATACGTGTTTAAATTCTCTACTTAAATGTCCAATGTATCATTTTGATTTTTTAATTTTTATTACAACATGACAAAGTTATAAAATCATTTTATTTCAATTTAATAGTTAATTAATAAGAACACAATGATACAGTGGGACATTTAGAATTCAAACACAGCCCAACTATCACTTACTGGAAAAGATACGGTCCAGTTTCGAGAGTACACTTCGTCGGAGATTGTGGCCCTAGCTTTCTGAATAGCATCTTTGCTTGATTTTGATATTCCACAATATTCTTACCATCCTAGATGGTATAGAACAGAACATATCTTTCAGTTTTTAAATTTAATAAAGTATATAATAAAATATATAAAGATATATAAATAAATTAGATATATAAATAAATATATATAAACATAAATAAATCTAATAAAATATAAGTATACAGATGTCAGTCTAAATATTGATTTGCTCCAAAAATTTAAACTTTTAAATTTAACTTTTCTATCATTTCCACCAATGTAGATTTACTTGAATCTCTGTTCAATTTATTCTTTGTCTTTTTCTAGATATAAAAATTAAAAAGATGAAAAGTAAGTTGGAGCAAAATTAAAGTTAATTACATTGATGGAAACGGACAATTACTTTAACAAATAAATTTCATGATTCCTTTTCCTACATTGTCAGTAATAAGACTTCCGCGGACGCATCGAGTTAATTGCAGAAGTAAAGTGTGACGACTAATTGTAAGAAGGAGGTGACGTTTCATCATAGCATACGTCTAACCTGCTCATTGTCCTGCATGGTAGCCGCCAGTGGTAGGCCGTCTGCCACCCTCGCTATTATCGTGAACAAGACCATCTTATCGAGGATCTATTCACCAACCTCGTCTGGAATAAGCGAGAAGAAGAATTAATCGCACAATCGTCGCGCTGTTCCGCGACTTCAATGTCCGAAGACCATTCGCGCGTAACTGGTCGCCGATGTGGCCGCTGCAGGTCCACTCCCGATCCACCACGTCAGTCGATTTAGTCGATCTGCGCGCCGATCGCTCGGCCAACGATCGCTTATCCGCCGAGTGCAAGTGAGCACCGTACGTTTTGCGTTATCACCGGCAGCCGACGTAAGAGTCGATGTCGTCGGTGAGCGCATCGCGAAAAGATCAAATACACGGATCCTATTTTTTATTCCTACACCAAACCGCACTAGAATTCTTTTTCTCGCCTTCGCTAAATATCAAACACATACTTATCTTACTTTAAGTACTAAAAGTGTACCCTAGCTACAGAAAATGGACCTACGACATCTGCGAGTGCGCGTGCACGCGACATTGGCGCACTCGTCTCGCGCAGGAAATTTAACTCGCCACGAATCGTAACGAAACGTCGAAGCGCGCGTTTTTGAGGTGGACGATTGCCCGCTGCTGTCGCATAATCGTGAGAATTCGTCTTCCTACCTGGAGGAAATAAAAAGAATTTCCTAATTGAAAAATATACCGTTGGTGTGCCTCGTTCGAATCGACTGGCGGTCGCCATCTTGTGCGCGCAATCGCCGCGGCGCGACGCTCGACTTCCGGCCTCGGCTTTTGACGTTCGTCCTGGTTCCGCTCGCGTGGAAAGTTGCTGTGGTTGAACGGAACGGAGAGTCGGGGGAGAGAAAGGATCCGTGACGTGCTCGGCCGCGAGTCGTGTTTGCTTCTCTCTCGCGCGTTCTCTCTCTCTCTCTCTCTCTCTCTCTTTTTCTGTGAGTCTATCTTTCTCGCGTACATCGACATGTCCGTGTACTCCTAAGATTGAGTCAATTGAGTGTCCGCGCACGGCTATCGACATCGACCTCGACGACGAGGACGAGGACGTTTGCTCCATCGTGAGAAGAAATCCACAGAAGTGACTGGTGGCGGCAACGGCCAATAATGCGCATACCGGACGCGTGGAAACAGCAACACGAGCGACGATAGCTTTAGGTGAGTGAACGCGTATGCGAACAGCAAACGTCGACTCTCCCCGCGCCGTCGAGTGTCGTCGAGCACCGTTGACTCTCACAGCTGGTCGTCTAAACCCTGCGATCTCGCCACGTTTCCCGGACGGCGACGACCAGGAAGACACCCTGCCACGTCCGTGATTACATAATTACGTTAAATCGAGCGCCTCCGCACCGTCGGGGCTGAGATTCCTCGACTGGTGGGGTTCCTTATCGGACCGAAAGCCCTCTTTTCGCTAGCCAAGTTTACGAAACAATCTTGTTATAACAGTCATTGCGTTTACTTGGGATCGTTTTCGTTGCACATTCGTTTTCCTTTTCTTCCTCGACGATACGACGTGCTGAAGAATCTTCGAAAATTATCCAGTACCACGAAAACTTGCGACTAATGACCTATTTATAATTCACATCTGTGTACTAAGACTGTCAGTGTCGCAATGACAAGCATTTTCCTCAGATCGCGAATGGGGTTCGACGTGTTAAACATTAATGTTTTGACGATAAACTTTTCTTCTTCAGGTGGTTACATGACAGCGAAAATTATTCTTGATTTATTGCCAATCGTATAAAAGTGATGTATGTATATGAATATACGTTATAGGATTATATGAAGATGTTTTGTCACTCTGAAACTTTTAAGAGTGAATCTCGTGAAGAGTAAGATCTTATTCTTAAAATTTTTTAATTAAGTTATTTTTGAAAATTGAGTTATTCTTTTTTAAGACTGATTAAATTTTTACTCTTTAGAGTGAGATTCCACTCTAAAGAATTTAGAGAGCATACTTTTGCGATTTTTATTTATTTCCTATTGTCTCCGTTGAATCCATCATTTCTTCATTCGAGATATACCACCGCATTCTATTTTATCGTTTATATTTATTACAGATCTCAAAGATTGCTGTAAATCAGGCTGCAAAATCCTGCAGGCAGCATGAACGTAAGTATATATTGAATACTTTACAAGTCATGAGTTGTAACAATAGAATAAATGATTTAGGTGTTAAAAAAAATATTTAATTGCAATTACAGAATCCTTATCGAGCTAGACCCGCCAGATCTCGGGTGGATCATTCAGCTACATATGGAATGCACAACCAAAATATGTGGATGCCCATGTCTGGGCCTCAATTGGATGTCCCGCCGAATGATACCACCCAGCAATCTCTCGTGAACGAGTCAAAACATGCGAGCGATACATGGAAGGATCCCTGGGACTGGAATCTGGACCAACAGTCGGATACCCAGCAGCAGCAACCACCATCACAGCAACAGCAACAGCATTACATACCCTCGTATCAGAATCAAGGACAACTGATATCTGGTTCTGTGCAAAATCATTATTACAAAAATCTCAATGGTAATACATCCGATGTACTTAACCAGAACTCCGTATCGGGCAGAAACACTCCCAGATCGGAGCCTGCTCGTCAGACTGGGTCGAATTACATGGATTCTTTCCCGCCCTACATGAACTATAATCAAAATCAGCAATATCCGTTGCCGTCTCGACAGAACAACGCGAAATCCAGTTATGAGCATGCTCAATGGCCAAACGAACATCAATCGTCAAATGCAGCTTATACTCAGCAAAGACTCATGCCGCAACAGAGCCAAAAAGATCAACCATTACATCCACCATCGACACACCCACCATCGACACATCCATCATCAACACATCTATCATCGATGGCGACGCATAACAGTTATAACTGGAGCAAAGACGACACAACAAACTTATCATTACAACGTAATTGGCAAAATCATACCGATTCTTTAGGTCAGTGGCAGGATCAAAACATGTCGCAAGAAATGCAACAACCAACAGTCGACAATATGGGCAATCAGTGTACACAACCATCGCAAATATACAATGCATCTATTGAGGGAGTCAATAAGGAACATTCCATGAATTGGTCTACCAATGAGCAACAAAGCATGAGTAACGAAGTAAGTAATAAGTCTAATGTCGTATCGAATCAGTGGCATAATCAAAATCGCGAGTCCCAACATCAATCCGCGCATTTAATGCAAACAAATAATGTAGATGACACATTTGCTTCTTGGCCACAGTCGGGCAATATCAGTGCCTCGCACGATTGGAGACATTCTAACGTGCAAAACGAATCTGTACATTCTTCAACGCAATGGTTACAGCCATCGAGTGCGGATAACAGTTCGTTTGCGCACAACGTATCACAGAATAACAACAGCGTTAGGTTTGCTGTGAACGAATGGCAACAAGTGCACATGGCGCCATTCCACTATACTCCAGCATCTACAACTGTATCTACAAGCGTAGAAAATATTGTACATACACCCAATAACAATGAACAAGAGAACGAGAAGCAAGCAGCAGTAGCAACTTCTATCGCAACTACTGTGTCGTCTCATGATTCAATTAGTCATGCAAAATCGAGCGATATTAAGTCATCGATTGGAGATCACCATAATCTAAACATACTGACAGATGATGCACCGAAAAATGATCTTTCTAAAACCGTTCTTAACGAAAAGGATGACCGTTCTTTTGGTTCTATAGCAGCAGAGGAATTAACCAGCAATTTTGGTCATCTTAATCTTAGTAGCAAGTCGGGAAAACATGTGGATCTTCTGGGTGAATCATTAGAGGTAAGCCCCGTTCTCCAAGAAGAGAAAGCTCAACATCCTCCTAATTTCAACGTTGCAAGTATCCGCAATTCTGTTCCCGATAATATGCCCGTGCTACCTCCGGATTACGCGTCAAGCGGTGTAGAGAATTCTCATTCTGTCGATAGCCAACCAATTGTCGGTCAAGATCCTCTAATATCGAATACATATCAAAGTGGTGCTACTAAAATAGTGGATAGTATCTCGCAAAGCAGTTATGATCAATGGTACAATCAAAATACGTTGGAGAATGCATGGTATGCGAAGGATCACTCACGTCCACCTCCCAAACAGTGGAACACTCCTGAACAGAGTGTAGAGAACTACGAGAATATCCAACAATCATCCGACTTCATAAATGTCGAGGTTGTTGCGCCTGCAACGTTGAAGGAGCGTGATATCTATGGCTCGCGAGACTCTATAAACAAGGAAACGTTGGACAATGATCCCAAGCCGAGCATAAGTCCCAAAGAAGCAACGAATATTCGGGATTTCAGGGAAGAGGTGAACAACGTCGAAGTGCTATCGGTGCAGCAAACTCGGTCTCATCCACCTTTGACGGAACAAATGCCGGATAACTATGAATTCGCTTCGAATGATAGAAATACGTTTTTAGAGACTGGCGAGTTGACGGACTCGCATCAGGAACACGAACCAACGCCACCGAGTCAGGATGATGAGAATGATGAAGTGCCTAACGATATTCCCTTCCTGCGCGAAGTACCAGGACAATCGAGTACCATAGATCCACGCAGAAACGATCCTACAGGTCAGGAGCATCATGTGCAGACTGGGCAACGACTGTCCGATCCTAGGAGGAACGATCCATCGGGTCAGGAACAAAGTATACAAGTTAGAAATATATCTGATCGAGCGGAGCGTCGTGACGTTCTTCCGGGGCAAGAGAGAAATGTTCCTTTGCTATTACGAGGTGATACGGACACGCTAGAACGACGAAATGATCCTTCAGGTAGAGAACGCTCTCTTCCACCGCAACAGCTCCTTCCATCGCGAAATGATCCATCAGGTGAAGAGAGATATCAGCTGCAATCGCAGATAATGATGGAGCCGAGTGAGACTCGTGAAGTACTCGGCAGAGGTAATGAGCCCGACGAAGTTGCGCAGCAAACAGACGCGGAACGTAGACAGATACCAGGCGGAGCATCTTCCAACGATGTTACGCAGTTGTTGGACGATAGGACAACAGGTGGTAGAGTTGTTACTGGCTCTCCTCCGGAGGTTCCTCCACCGATGTCCGCGATGCAGGATCAGGCGAGTGAATCGCGAAATAAACGTGAGGAAGCAGTAGGTGCATCTTTGGAGAGCGAGAGCCAGGGCATCTCCAGCTCCTCGAATCGACGAGATTCCTATGAAGACGAAGAAGATGAGGGATCTCGCAACAGTCGGGATGAAAGTAGGGAGAGACGACGAGAAACAAGTCCTGATCGTCGACGATACGAATATGACCGGAAGAACGCGTACTACGATCGTGATCGCGAATACGAGGACGATTATTATTACGAACGTCGACGTGCGGGCGACAATGATCGTCAGTATAGTGCCCGCGACGACTTCGAGCGACGGGATGTTCCATATCGAGAAGACGAACGTAAGCATCACAGTCGCGACGACTTGGATCGACATGGTAGAGACGATATGGATAGAAGAATCAGGGGAAAAGAGGATCTAGATGAAAGGGACAATAGGAGAAGACCAGATGATCGCAGAAGAGACAGAGGCGATGAGACACGTCGTCGAGACAGAGATCCAAGAGATTATGATGCGCGATATTCTAGAGATCCTAGAGATAGAGAATATATGGATCGTGAAAGGAGAAGGGACGATAGACGATCACGAAGATATGAAGATTACGATATTAGAGATCCGTATAGAAGAGATTATTACGATGATCCTTATGGAAGAAGGTATATTTATTTCTTTATTTTTTTAATAATTTACTTATTAATATATTAATTTACTGTATTTTACATTTATATTTACATTTATATTACTCTTTCACAGTTCTAGGCCTTCAAGTAGATCTTCTTACAATGATAGAGACCGTGAATACTACATGCGTACGAGAGACCCTTATTATGCATACAATGGTACGTAATGCAATATACAGTTCGAATATTAAAAAATAACATTCTTTTATGAAAGTAGTTATTAAATATATATTCAATTGTGAATGTGCAGGATACAGTGGATATGATTATAATGCTCATTATGGTAACAATTATTACGCATATCTTGAAAACCTACGTCGAACGAATCCTGCTGCCTATTCCGAGTGGTATCACAAATATTATGCGAATCAGCATCAGCAACAGCATATTGCCAGAGGAGTCAGTAATTATCCAGAGGATAGAGCCAGTGTTCATTCTGGCCGTAGCTCCTGCGATGACAGGTATGCTCTGAAATTTTCTTTTTAAAAAATTAAAAAAGTTCTTGAATAGTCAGTTTTGTTTCTTATCTTAGATTTTATAATATTTATTGTATGTTAGATTTTTTCCAATCCCAAGTGTATGTTTCCGTTCACCCAACAAGGCATTGTATATTCCACATTTTGGATATTCTGGATGGACCGGAAATCTGCGGGAGCGCAGTACGGTTTGTCGCAATTTTAATAGGTGAGACCGAGAGTCTTCTCTCGGTTCGAAATGTTTAAGCTAGATTTCTCTAAAATTTAATTCTCTCCCAATATTTTAAAATTTCAATTATAGCATATACAATTTTGGTTAAATATATGTAGCATATAAAAAATATGTATAATTATTTATAATCATTCACCTCAAGTATATATTATTATAACAATTATTTAATAATGCAATAAAATATTATACAATTACGACAGCAACTGTGTAAAAATATAGTAAAATTTCGTTATTCTATCGGAAGAATAGAATAATTTCGATAACCGTATATAATTCGGATAATAAAGGCTTATTAGCTTTCCCCTCTACCAGTATCTATTAGTTCCGATAATAGAAATTGACTTCAGAAAACTGAAGTCGAACTCTTATTATTCAAACTAGCCATTTCAGATAATGAGAGTTCAGTTATGAGTTCGTATATAAATAGAGTGCAGACAAACGTGGAATTCCAACGTAATAGAAATATATGTAGAATTATTTAAAAAATGCTTAATTTTGCTTATATTAAATTCGTTGCAAAATTGAAGTGGAATATGCTTATTTTGTACATAATTATGTGTCTTCATAATATATTGTTTATATGTTCCATAATTCTTTAAAGATTCTCTATTAAAAGAAAGAATACTGTGTTTATTTCAGGACTGGTGATAAACGAACATTGGCTGATATGTCTTTAGAAGATACGACAATTACTTCTGCTCGATTGACACCGACTAAATATTCCACGTCTCATGCATATGGTATAATTTCTGATATTAATTATATTTGTTTTTTTTAATGCTTAATATCATTAAGCTAATTAAAAATATTATTCTCTCATAGGATGCTTTTCCATTGGATCTTTGATACATGTTCATCCAAGTTACCCAGCTGATGGCGAAAGAGCTAAAGTGGATATTTTTCGCGTGGATAGCTTACTCTCGCATGATCCTGTTGCACGCGATTTACGATTATATCCAGGACCTCTAATTAAGTAAGTAAAATCATATAAAAGTACAATATATTAAAAAATACAATTCAATACAAGTAATATATATATAACGATGACTTGTTACAGTGGTGTAACACATAAGAAGACTATTATAGAATATTGCGAAAATAAAATTAAAAAAGCAGTGATAAATGAAGAAATGATCGATCGCGCTTCATACATCTTGCTATACGAATTGATGATTATGTTAATTCAACAAAATGGAGTAAGTTTTTCTTCATTAAAAAAATAATTTAAAATACTGTTAAAATTAATTAATATCGCTTAAATTCGCCATTCAGAACGTTGTTGGCGTCGATATTGCTGGACTTTTATTGCGCAATAAGGATGCTTATCCTTACGATGCGAACAAGTTCAGATCTCAAGATATAGGACGCAGAGAATCGCAAATATCGCAGCGTTCTGGAGCAACGGGCAGCGACGGAAGTACTCAGGATATTTCAGCATTATCCGAGAAAACTGAAACCAAGCAACGAAAAACCATAGAACAAATAACAGATGAATTCAGAGATACGTTACTTTATGGACGAGTTCAAGAAGCATTAGGTATATAAAAAAGGCTTTATTTTTTTTCTCGTTCTTAAACGTTATAAATGTTATTAATTTTTTCTTTTTTACTTGTAACAGAGTACGCGATGAATGAAGGACTTTGGGGCCACGCTCTTTTTCTGGCTAGTAAACTGGATAAACGCACGCACGCTTCTGTAATGGCTCGTTTTGCAAACAGTCTGCCATCACACGATCCACTGCAGACCTTGTATCAACTGCATTCTGGTCGTATACCTGCTATAGTTACGGTAAAAATTATGCTTCAATTTTATGACAAAATTATTCACGCTTTTTCGTCATGATATTAATTATTCATTTTTTTTTTTCTGTAGTGCGTCGCGGATCCGCGCTGGGACGATTGGCGGCCTCATCTAGCTATGATTATATCTAATACCTCGACCAATCCAGAAGTTAATCGTCGATCAATAACGACTCTCGGGGATACATTATTCGCGAGAGGCGACATCCACGCTGCACATTTTTGTTACATACTCGCGCAAATTGATTTCGGCACTTACGGAACTAATGGAGTTAAACTCGTGTTAATTGGCGCTAATCACAACAAGTCATATTCTGAATTCTTTACCATGGAAGCTGTCATGTTAACAGAAATTTATGAATATGCTCGGAACCTTAGCGATCCGCATTTCACATTAGTAGACCTTCAAACATTCAAATTTGATCTAACTGTGAAGATGGTGGATTGTGGATTAATAGAAAAAGCTTTATTGTATATCGAACAGATTGCAATAAATATCGCAAACGATCCATCGAAATACAAGAAATCCTTCATCGAAGCGGTTTATGTATTAGGTGACCGAATCAAGTATCATGATCCAGTCTATAAAGATGCTATCGAAGATGCTGCAAATGTTACGTGGCTTAATAGATTAACGGAAATAGTTGGAAAATATCAGGTCATTATATGATTCTTTTACGAGAAATGATATTTAATTTTACGTTAATGCAAATATTAAATAGAATTCTGGTTCATTATAGGATGAACAGGCTGTCGAAGATGAAACATACGGTTCTCGTACTATGATAGAAAATCAGGAAATTCATGAAGTAAAACATCAGCAACAGCAACCTTCGCAACTACCATCACTATCATCACAACAACAATGGAACACTATCCAATCCGATTACAATGACGGGCCTACGTCGATGGAAGTTAACACAAGTGAAATGCAATCAGATTGGCAACCATTATCTTTGCCCACGAACATTCAAGATACATACGATTCGAATGCACAATATATGAGAAACGTAGACGAATCTGTTCAATATCAGCAGGCGCAACAACAAGATTATTGGAGCCAGCAGTCGTATTATCAAAATAATTATGGAAGAAACGAATCTATACAGTCTAATTGGCAGCAACAGTCTGCACCAGGCTTAACTGATCAAACTGAAGTAACTAATTCGCAACAACAAGACAAATGGAACTATGAGGTATATTAAAAAGTAGCTACTAACTTTATTACATCATCTTTTAATATAAAATTTAATCATTACGCGTTTCTTCCTCATAATATATATCATCTTCACATTCTCATATAATTTATATAATTTTTGTATCACTTTCATATTTTCATCTTTTCATGAATATTGATTTTTTATAAAAATGATATATCAATTTTGTTCATAATTTTTTACATTATTTATCATAAAGTATTGCGATTAATCATAGACTTATATAATTGATTGTACGCTTCTATTGGAAATGTGAAGACAACATTAGTAACATAGGGCAATATTTGATTAGATGTTCTGTCATAATGCGCAATTGAACAAAGAAAGTATATTCAATAACTATTGCTTTTTCTTACTATTGTTGTCCTCACGTCTCCAATGGAAACGTACAGTCTAGTATATAAATCTATACAATTAACATTTTTTTCACTTGTTTTCTTTAATGCTTGCTCACCGACAGACGGAAAGGGAAGACAAAACACCCACACCTGAAGTAAGTAATTGCGGACTTACCTCGGATAATATTTTCGATCCTGAAAGATTACTAAATATTGCCGGTACTAATTTGTTACGCCGTCGAAATGTGTCTGTAAAATCAAATCCGTATATCGCCTCTGCATTTGATGATAATACTTCTGGTCATGTACCTACATTCTTTAATCTGTCTAGTGATAATCTCGATAGGAAAGTCCCAAATTTTCGTAAGAAATATCCCAAATTGACTATGAACTATCCAAAAATTTTACCAAATAACAAAGTACACTCAAAAGATAGAAAATCAAGACGTATCGATCCTATATTTTCGAAACCACCGTGCTCGCAACCACCGGTATTCCTAAAATGTAAGATTAAGAAAAAGAATCCGTCCGAAGATAAAGAAGAAACGGCGCCAGACAGATCAGATAAGAGAAATTTATCCGTGTCTCAAACTACAGATCTAGATATTCAATTTAGCAAATTGAAACTCGAATCTCTTTTAGCGCCAGACTTATCTTTCGAAACCAAAGAGAATCACGTTACTTTCAGTAATGAAGCACAAACCTTAAAACAGTATTGTAATTTCGAGGAGAAGAAAGTTATGAGAGTTGCACCGCATATTCGTAGAAAGGATGTTATTTGCGATACGGTAGACGCGTGGTCGTACGATAGTACCGGGCAAAATATTTCCGAATCGTCCAGATATAAGCCACTAGTTTTCGGTGGCACATATCCGATTGATTTACCTCTTAGATTTAGAAATAATAATCGTTTAGTCGATGATACTTCTGCTAAGAATAATACGTCTTTAACTTATGATATTGATATGCCCACAAAATGCGACTAAAAAATAATCTGTAAGCGTATAGAATTGTGGCCAAGTTTTTCAGTACATGTTAAACACAGAGATAAGATGTAATAGTAATTCTATGTTGATAGATATAATTGGATTTTCTTCAAGTATTAACAAAAAAAATTTTTTTTAATCTGGTATACATAATTTCTATAATATAATAAATAATATTTTTAAATATTTAAAAAAATTATTGAAAATCAGAATTATCAATTTATATACTTGATTGTGTTCATATATTATCTCAAAAGTTAAATTTTTACATGTTATATGAAAAATATTCAAATACTAATGAGGAAAGAATCCATATGTTGTGATGAAATAGAGATATAAAGAATTCTGTTTTGTGTCATTAATTAATATTATGTAATTTTACAAAGTTCTAATATTTTAAGCATTGTTTAAATGTATATATATATATATATATATATATATCTATTGTTACTGTTGGCATCAAACATATAATAAAGTTTTGTCATATAATGCATTGCCTTGAACTTCTTAAGATTATAAATACAATTGATTATTATATAAAAATGTAGGTTATTGCAGATATCGAAGATTTAAACTTAGAGGCCATGTAATATTCATTAAAATGATTAAAAAATAGTTAATGTGAATTTAAAACACTGATCTTGTCACAAAATTAAAAATTATTTCCACAGTTCAATACTTACCACATGTCCTCTAAGTTCTAAATCCTTTTTCTAATAATTAATTTATCTGCATTTTTTTGCGTTTCTATCTGATTTCTAAGATAATATGATTTTATTCTTAATATCTTTCTGATTGTACATTTTGAACGCTCAACATTTCAACATAGAGCGACATCATTCTTAAAATAAATCTGGTAAGCAAAGTTTCTCATTTTTTACTGTAATACATTTGTGAGTATCGCATATTTTTTAAGTTTTGTAGAGTGCGATGCAAAAAACTTTTAATTAGCATGTGATAGGCGAACTCGCATCGTTACAGTAAATAGTGATAAACTTTGCTGGAACAAGCTTGCGATGATCAATCGTATATTTTATTTCAGCCTGCGCAGCCAATAATCTCTATGACACCGTCAACGGGTAAACAGTATGATCCATTGGAAGAATTAGATGCGCTTGAGACACCACGACAGACTGCTAAATCTGCGGCGGATACGAAGAAAATAACTGAAAAAACGGCTGAAAAGAAATCCTCCAACAGTGGTGGCTCCTGGTTCGGTGGTTTGTTCAGTAAACTTGCGCCCAAGCCGAAAAATCAAATGATATTGCCAGACGATAACAACCCAACGGTAAGAATTTGCCACTGCTTTGTATTTTCCTCCAGCTCATTAAAAAATTACGACGGACGGTTTTATGTTTTATGTCGTTAAGGGTTTGCACGGATACTTTTGGTAAT
>Ga0157362_1000337_pt1 | contig 15641 bp, 7 predicted proteins | sample AttlaeALBM3_FD_111480 | JGI IMG/M metagenome (GOLD analysis project Ga0157362, IMG submission 111480) | Fungus gardens microbial communities from leaf cutter ant in Ribeirão Preto, State of São Paulo, Brazil - Atta laevigata ALBM3 | ecosystem: Host-associated > Fungi > Mycelium > Unclassified ... | reverse complement strand
TATATTAAAATGATTACAAAGCCCTGAAACTCAAGGAATAAAATATAAAAAGGAAACTATTACTACTTTTGATGTTCCTTCAACCTCTTCTCGTGCTAAGTCCATCCCAATTCCCAGTGATGAAGCGTCCTTATAGTGACGTGTCCTCTTCATCAAATCCTTTCCATCAAAAATGACACGTTTTCATCGTCGCTTCTCTCTAAAATATTCTTCCTGATTTCCTATCACTCCCTTTGATGTTGCTTTGTAAGAAGGACCTCCCTGGTTACCTATTAAGTAGTCAGTAAACCCCACTCAATGTCTAGTATCTCTGAGTCGCGTTCTAGGGCTTATTTATCTAAATATAATTGATCTGATGCCATCAATGCTTAATTGCAACCAGAGTCTATTTATCTAAGTCCGTCATCCAAACACTACTGGTTCTAGAGTTCCGGTCTGCCATATTTCTAAGTCGGTTCCATTCTATAATAGATCTAGAGCGTAGTCCTTCTATGACTTTCTTCCTAAACCTGATGCCAGCTCATCCTGCTTGCTTCCTGAGGTATCAACATGAGCTCTGGATTGGTTCTCCCTTGCTCAATGTCTTTATTGTATGGTAGTACGTTCTGAGGGTATAGAAAGGGCTCTAGAGCAAACTCTAATTAAGAATTCATTGGTATAAAGCATATCAAATATTATCTTCTGCAGAAAATTCATTTGCGGTATAATAGCATGCTCTAGAAGAGGTGGAACTGACAGGTGTAGAACAGAAGATCTTGTCTGACATCCGCAAGGGGAACTGGAATAGAAACTAAGAGGAACCCATAGCTAAGGCAGCACAAGAGCTCCGGAGCTCTGCCAATGAGACAGTACACTCCTTGGAGTGGTTGAACATAGATGGCCTACTCCAGTTCCGAGGGAAGATATATATATTGCGGAGTCTGGACCTATGTAGACAGATCGTAGCCCTTTGCTATGATACTCAGATCACAGGATACCCCAGACGCTGGAAGATACTGGAACTAGTGTCCCAGAACTACTGGTGGCCCTAGATGTTTAGGTACATTGGCCAGTATGTGAGTACTTGCGATCTCTGTCTCCAGACAAAACCTTGGCGACACTCTTCAGTTGGCGAGCTTCAACTGCTCTCCGTTCTGGATGCATAGTGGGATATGCTCAGTGTCAATTTTGTGGTCGAACTCCCAGAGTCTTCTGGACATGATGCCATCATGACAGTCATGGATGCTGTCTCCAAAAGAGTACACTTCATTCTGATGTACACAACGGTCATAGCAGAAGGAGCAGCCCGACTCTTCCTCCATTACATCTAGAAACTCCATGGCCTCCTGAAACGCATTGTCTCCAATCGCAGACCTCAATTCATAGCTTTGTTCACCAAGGAACTGTACAGGCTACTAGGTATACAAATATCCTCCTCTATGGCTTGGCATCCCCAGACAGACGGACAAACGGAATGCATCAACCAAGAGCTTAACCAGTTCCTCCACCTATTTGTCAATGAACGACAGGACAACTGGTATGACCTCCTACCCATCACGGAGTTCCAGCACAACAATCACATTCATTCCGTGACGCAACAACCTCTGTTCCTACTGGACACAGGACGAATTCCCCACATGGGTTTTGAGCTGAGATAGAACCCCTCTAGCCTGAAGATGGTCAACGAATTCACAAAGAGAATAGAGTCCACCACCGAGGAAGCCAAGTCTGTGATCTGTAAAGCGCAGGAAGACATGACGAGGTACTACAATTGAAGAAGGTCTCTGGCCCCTGTATTTAAACCAGGGGACTGGGTATACCTAGATGCATCAGATATCAAAATGACATGTCTGTCTCCAAAATTGTCATATTACAGACTGGGACCCTTCAAAATCGAGCACTAAGTAGAACTGTTAGCCTACCGACTCAAGTTGCCCCATGGATTGAGACAGTTGCACTTGGTGTTCAACGTGGTCAAGTTGTCCACCACTTCAGATGATCCGATACCAGAAAGGAAGCCATGAGCCCTGCTACCACCCATTGTCATCGACAGAGAACCAGAGTGGGAGGTGGAAGAGGTATTGGATAGTCGCTGGCACTAGAGGAGGTTCTAGTTCCTGATTAAGTGGAAGGGCTTCAGCAGAGAACACAACTCTTGGGAGGTGGCCTCCAATGTCGAGGCACCAAACCTCATTGCGGAGTATTACCGAAAGCATCCAGCTGTCCCAAGACACATCCAACGGACAGACTTTGACACTCTTTTCAAGTCCAGAACTATTGCTTCAAGGCGCAGCAATCTTGGAGGGGGGGGGTAAATGTAAGGGGACCCTTAACACATGACTCCAGAGCCTGTTCTAGTCCTTCGGAGTGACCCTGTAGCTGATCCAATATTACTATGTAATATTGGGTCTTACTCCCATCATTCCAAGAGCACTCCATTGCCTCCTAGCACATTTTCCTTGTTCAGACCCTGGTTACTGACGCAGGAACATGAGGACACTGTAGTATATAATGTAGATTATTCCCTTCAGGAGCCTTATCTAATTCTCTGAGGAATCTCCTGAAGGTAGGTTGTAACAATATTTCATAAACTATAATTAACTGAGGAATCTCCTGGAGCTCCACTCTGGTCACTCTTACAGTGATTGTGCAGTTAAGAGATTGTGTTTTACAGTCAGTGGTGTTGAGACAGATGTTGCATTTTCTATGCCAAAATATACAAGCACCTTGCAGATATAGGCTGTCTGAGAGATGTGAATAGTTTTCTCAGATCTATCTTAAGTGATAACAAGACCAAGAATATACCTGAGTTCATCTAGTTTGGTAATCTCAAAGTAATCACCTAATTTGAGCATAAACTAGCAAATTTCTTAGAGCTATAGAAACAAGTAACTACTATATTGTCCATATAGACCAGCACCATCAGTATAATATTCTCACTTTCTCATAGAAAATACAAGCAGTCATCAGCCATGAACTTAACAAAGCCAAGTTTAATAAGCATCTCATTTAACTTCATCTTCTACTGCCTTCCTGCTTGCTTCAACCCATAGAGTACTTTTAGGAGTTTCCAGTATGTTTTTCCATCACTGAACTTCTTGAACTCCTCTAGTACTTGTATATAGATTTCCTCTTCCAATTTTCTATTCAAAAAAGTGACAACAATGTCAATTTGCTCCAAGTTCCAGTCCAGGTAAGCCACTAAAGCCAAGAATATCTAAAGTGTAGCAAATTTTGCAACTGATACAAATGTCTCAGTGAAGTCTTTGCCAGGGATCTATAAGAAGCCTTTTGCAACAACATGGGTATGATATTTCTTGAAATTCCCATCTTCATCTAGTTTTTCTTTATAGACAATCTTTTCAGAGACTGTACTCTTGTTTTTAGGTAGTTTATTAACCTACTTGATGATATTGTTTTTGACTAAGTTGTTGTATTCAGTGTTAATTGCTTTTTTCCACTGCTTTGAGTAGAGAGACTGGTGAGCTTTAGACTATGTCTTTGGTTCAGCAAATGCTGTAATAGATGCAACAAATACTCGACCACCCTCAATGGCAATTACATCTGGACCTAGAGCATTGAATTCATATTGGTCTACTGGGTTTTTGATATAGTTAAATAGGTTTCTCTTTGGTAAATTAGCCTACTTTGATGGTTTTGTTATAGTAGAAGGTTCTATAGAGGACTCAATAGATGAAGGTGAAGATAATATGTTATAGTTTGAAGTGTCATTAGCAGCAATTGGTATCACATTGTCTGAACTTTGTCTCAATATGGTTGATGTAACTATAAGTTGATCACTGTTGATAGTATTATCTACCAGTTCATCAATATCATCAGTGGATGGATGGTTTATATTGACTTCAACTACAGCTAGGTCACTAGGTGTTTCATCTTCAAAAAATCAAACATTGCACGAAGTTATTAGCTTGCTGTTTTCCAAATCCTCTAGCCTGTAACCTTTTTTTTCATCAGACTACTATCCCAACATCTTAACTTTCACTGCTCTTGACTCTAATTTCCCTTTTCTCACTTCTTTAGGTATCTATTGTTAGAAGGATAGAGAGCAGCAATTACAGTGGGGACAAATGATAGCCCACTCACTGGGTTATCCAATAGATATTGATAGATGGCCTAATAGGAAAGAGAGATCTCGAAAGAAGCAGAGAAGTTCTTGTGATATAGCAGTTGATATGAAGAAGCAAGCCCACTTATGTAAGCATAGCTCATATATTAATCTATGATAATATATGGTACAATAATCATTTTAATTTAACATCTGTACCCAACCAAGTGATCCAAAGACTCTTAAGTGAGATACATGAGGTTTTTGTTTAGTCTAGGCTTTAAAAGGAGCAATCTCTTTTGAGCCAAAGATAAGAGTCATCCTTTGAATATGAATTGCATACATAAAGGCTTTACCCCAGTAGCACAGCTTGACATCTATAGTATGCAATATATACTAGACTATCTCAAAAAAGACAGTAATTATTTGCTCTGCAATCCCATTTTGTTCTAGTAAATAGGGATTTATTGTCTCATGAAAGATACCATTTTGACAACAGAATAAATCTATTGTTGAGTTCACAAACACTGAGCTATTGTCATTCCTGAACTGTTGGACTTTTCTTCTAGACTATCTTTCTAGCAAGGCTACCATGTCTCTTACAGCTTCCCCAGCCTCCTCCTTTGACTTCAATAGTTTCCTTATAGGATAGTGGTAGCTAACCTCCACTACTACCAATGCATAGACATAATCATCCTATGTCACAACTGACATTGGACCAGTCAAGTCTATCACAACAAGTTCCATTTGATTATAGTTTGTTGAGCTCTGTTTGGGCAGGGGAAGTTGATATAATTTTCCATAAGTGCAACTGCTACACAAATAGTCAAAGGCTAAAAGAGACTCAATGGTAAGTCCTTTTACAATCTCTTGCCAATACATTGTGTCAATCATGTTAGGGTTTAAATGACCTATTCTCCTGTACCACAAGTACATTGTATTGCTAGTAGCCATAAAGGCTTCATGATTGACCCTGTTGTGAGGCCCAAAATATATTCAGGCCTAAAATTAAACAAATTTTGCAACTTCATACCCTAAAATGAGGACTTAGATGAAACCACTTACTAGGTAGCAGAAAAGGCACAGAGAACTTTACTAATAGAGCTGGTTACCTAGCTATATAGCAGTATACCTGAGAACATAAGATCACTACTACCAACAGGCCAATTACTCAAGAGCCAGTAGAGTCAAGCCTGTAGTCCCATAGTATTACTGCTGAAAATAGCAGCTTAGTCAGAAAAGTCCAGAAAGATGCTGAGAGGGGCAAAAAAGGTTTTAACTATGACAAATAAGAAGTAAAGGGTGGTGATAGTTCTTAATTGCATGCTAAAGGGTTTATAGGGAGAAGGAAAAAGTAGGGGTATCAGAAAGAAATTAAAATGTAAAAGCATAGCTTATCTGTAATATAAAAATAGACAAAATGATAGTGGGCTCAATCTAGATCCTCCTTGTATAGTGTCCCTAAAGTAAATACCTTTACACACTATAATAAGCTCACTAGCAGAATAGTCAGTAAACTACTTATAGGTCTTATCATACTCAATCAAGCTCTTATCTGTACCTCTACACCAAACCTTATGGGTGTGATACAATCTGAGTCAATGATTAACCAGGCTTTTTAGGCCTGCTACTCTATAGAAGGTTGTCCAAGTGACTGCTGTGTCTTGTCTCTTGAAAGAATAGAATATATGGTATGAAACATTTATCAACTCAACCTCTTACCAAGATCACCCCTTACACACTCAAGAGAATTGCATTTATAACCTCAAGAGCTTCTGAGATGAAGACAAGGACCAAGAAGACTCCCTCTATTAATCTCCACTCTGAGAAATATATTAGAATAGTACAAATCCCAAAACTCAATTAAAATAAATAGAAAAAGGAAACTTTTTATTCTACTACTCTCCCTTGTGTCTCTCCTCTATAACACTGCCATGCAGCTATGATAGATATTGTAAGGGGTCACTCAGTGGCAATCCTAACCATACCTGATGATTAGTGAAGAGGGCAGACTTAAGAAGGAATGATAGATAGTCCAGGAGTTCCAATCAATGTTGAGGTAAGGTATTCTACCATACATCACTAGCTATATATACAAGACTAGCCAGTCTGTGTGCCAGTTGCTAAGGGAACACAGATCAGAACACTAATAACTATGCTACCTAATAAGGCTACACAGTACTGATGGGGCAAACCCGAACTGAGGGAAAGGGTTGTGGGAATAGTGAGTACTGGCAGATCGTAGGGCAAGCTAGTCAATGCTCACCCATACCAGCAATACCTAAGCTACTCTATTGTTGATATTGTAAAACATCCTCTTACAGATATCACCTTCTTGTCCTCCATATCTCCCAGATATAACCATGTGATCTTACTCTACCTCTATACTTCACTCCTGTTCAATGATCCCTGATTCCAAAACTGGCTTCTTTCTACTCTGAATATGGTCTAGAAACACATGACAATGTATACAAGTATTAGCAATACGATTATTGCCTGACAGCACACCTACTTCTTAACTGAGTCCAGCAGTGATGGGATCACTAGTCACTGATAGACTTTTGATCTGTCATCTTGGTGTTATATTAGTCTAAGTTCACTCTAGATTGAAATTATCTCATATTCTTGAGTCTCTGATTTCTAGAGTTTTAACATTGATAGTCTGTATCTGAGAAACCTAATGCTAGCTCATCAGTCTTGCCTCCCGAGGTATATGCTATTCTAGTATATGACAGCTTGGCAACTACCTAACAGAAGTACCTGATTTTAGGTCTAGATCATGTTTGGGGCTTGTAGGAGATCTCTAGAGTAGGTTTCAATAGTGAAATTCAAGAGTATAATTTGTATCCTATGCTACATTTTCACAAAGAGTTCACTGGCAGCATAACACCACCAACAGTAATATATTGTCCAGTGGTTTGAGCAGGTATGTAGGAAGCAAAATAGTGTTGTTTATTAAACATATGGGCTGTAACACTACAGTCTAGCAATAACTCCTTTTCTTCAATATCCTCTCTCACTATTAATATCTGTCCAACTTCCCTCTTATCAAGATCCTTTCTACCCCCAAGACATAAATCATTAACAGTGTAATTCATAGAATTTCTACCTTTCCCCTTCTTTTTGTCCTTGCACTTTGGGTATTTTGGCATTCTACTCTAGTGTTTCTTTCCTTCATAATCCTAGCAGATGTCTTTGGGTTTAGATTTGCACTTTGGCTTCTTTTTCTTTTCTTTATTACTCCTGTTGCTTTGACCACCACTCTGATTTGATTTTGACCACAGTGCCAACTGCTCTGTTGTTATCTTCTTCTTTCATTTCTCCAAGTCCTTATCATTTATCAATCTGTCATATGTGGCATTCAACTCCATGATTGCCAAGTCTAAGGTAAGTTTTGAGCCTTGACTAAATAATGACTATTTAACCTCCTTTCACTCTGCAGTAAATGGAAGTGAGATACAAATAGCATTGATGAGGTAAATATCATCAAACAGAGTACCATACTCCAAAATGTATTGCCTGAGAAGCATTATTGTTCTAATGTGGTTGCTTATTGGGACATACTCATTCTAATGTTTGTTCCAGATCTCTTGGATGTAGTAATAAATATTGACATCTTGTCTAGTGACAAAATGCAATTAATATAGTCAATCTCACATGTCCTTCAAAGTAGTAGTTCCAGACACATGTTCCTATTGAGAAAGGTCAATAGCATCCTTGATCAAACCTATAGTAGCACTATTGCTCTATACCCAGGTACAATAACGCTACCAATCTTTTTCCTAGCAGATATAATTTGGGGAATAGAAAAATATATCCCTATCTCTATCTGATCCTTCAGTAGTAGAAAACTTCAAGAGAGTAGAAGGTTTAGATAAAGTAGGTCTAGGAGGGAAGACAGATGGTTTAGAAGGTTTAGGTTTATTTCTAGTTACATACTGCCAGAGATAGCAAGCCTAGAGAGCAGCCTTCATTTGCTCAGACCAGGTAAAATAGTTTTGTTCAGTTAATTTTAAAAAGACCAGACATTATATTAGACAAGGGAGCAGAGTTTACTTATAATAATATGTCCTCATCTACCACAGGAATATTCTTCTTCTTTGCAAACAAAAGTTATTACCCTAGCATACAAATACAAATGATCCAAGAACTTGCATCCTAATCAGCCAAAACCTTTATGGCAAACTTAAAGAAAACTCACATAGAACTGAAACAAGTTATTGCAAAGGCACAAAAGTGCTATTAGGGTCTAGCAGATGCACAGCAAACTATGGTATTTATATTCCAGGTAGAAGACATAGTATATGTTCTAGTAAAATTTATCAGAACCACCTGACCTTCAAAAAAACTCTCAGAATGTTACCTAGGCCCATATTCTGTGATAGAGAGAGTAGGATCCCACTCTTACTTTGTGAAACTACTGGAACACCTCAGAGCTGTTAGAAGGATGGAGAGCAGCAATTACAGTGGGGACAAATGATGGTCCACTTGCTAGGTTATCCAACAGATATTGATAGACAGCCTGATAGGGAAGAGAGATCTCAAGAGAAGCAAAGCGGTTCTGTAATATGGCAGTTGAGACGAAGAAGCAAGTACACTTATGTAAGCATAGCTTGTATATTAACCTACAGTAATACACAGTACAGTATTTATTTAATTTAACAAAAGCAGTCCCTTATGTGTTCCATGTATTCTAACTTGAGCCAGCCCCCCAACAATATCCCAAATTACAATAATTTGCCCTACTCCCTATTGAACTGGATGGAAACCTTGAATTTGAGGTGGCATAAATCCTTGACTTAAAGTAGGACAAATAAAGAAAGAATTCCCTCATGTACTATGTATGATGGACCAGTTACAAAGGTATCTCAGAGAAATACTTCTGGCTCAATGCAATCAACTTGACAAATACCAGCAACATAATCAGGGAGTTTCACACCTCAAATCTAACAAAACCTGGTCTTAACAACATGCTATCAAAACTTCTAAGGACCCAAGGTCATTCTACAACCAAGTAATCAAGTTTCAAGTGTGAATTTTTGTAATGGCCACAAGAGTATGACCATTGAAGAGAGGATACTGTCACAGTCCCTTGTGACATGTGGTCACAATAGCCCTACAAGAAAACCTTATTACTCCTAGTCACACTACCTATGGTTATTTTCTACTATTTATACTAATTTACCAAAATCCTTAGTTATAAGCTAACATATCAGGGTTATTACCTCAGCTTTGTTTTTCACCTAGTAGACTTCTTCTGAATTCATTATCTCTGAATCCATTATCTTTTCTTACCTCAGCTTTTTCTAAGAAAGTTCTTTTCTCTTCTCAGATAAATACTGTGTAGAGGTCCAACCAGTTGGTTGAGATCATACTAATGATCACAGAGTCCTTACTTGACAGCTTACTTCAATGGCTCAGAACCCATTATTCTCTTTTTTAGGGAGTTTTAAATACCATCTCCATAGCTTCCTAAGGTTTTTTGTTACTCTTTTGTCAAGCTTCTTTGTTTCTGATTGCAGAGGATCAGTTTTTGGTTGATTTCCTATTCTTATCTTCTACTGGGCTGCCAATCCTGTTTTCTTTTAATAGGTATTTTTCTAGACTTTTTTACATAAGACTTTTTTTTTTGGCTAGGCTATTATTTTAGCTTTAATACTGTGGAACCACAGGCTTGACTCCACTAGTTCTTGAGTGATTGGCCTGTCAGTAGTAGTAATCTTATGTCCCCAGATATACTGCTACATAGATATGCAGCTAGTCTTGCCAATGAAGTCCTCTGTGTCTTTCCTGCTATCTAGTAGTAGATTCTATTTCTAGTCCTAATTTTGAGACATGAAGTCACAAAAATTGTTTATTTTTAGGCCTGAATATATTTTGGGTCTCATAGCATATTACATACTTTATTCAAAAGCATCCTATTAGAAGCTGTTCTATTAAACAGTTTTCTTCTATTCTGGGAGCAGGCTCTATTATATGGCACTTGTTCCAAACTGTGTCTACAACAGGATGGAATCACTTTAAGGTCTAACCTTATCCTAATACTCCCTTCCTTATAAAGGCAATGAGGACTCTTTATGGTTTTAACTTATCCTAGAAGCTGTCTCTAGATATAGAGATAACGGTTGACCAACTAGCAGTGAAAGAAGCTTCTTTTACTACTGTGACTTCAAAGACACACAAGGGCAAGGTGTCATATTCCAGAAATATAATAATTATGTAATTTATTTCTCCAGATCATTTTCCTAAAATTAATAATATTAGAATAGCATAGTAGACTACTCTCCTCCTATTCTAGACTTCTTATAAGTACTTTGTAGTTACAGTGTAATTCCTCAGTCTGTAAATTAACATCATCTGGTCCTAAAACTCTTGTCCACTTTGGATTCCTGGTTCACTTCTTTAGGACCTCTTTTCTAATGACTTCCCTCCACTCTGAAATATGCGACTGTAAGGGGATAGCTCTATTTCCACCCCTAAACTACAAAGCAACACTCCAGAGCAGTCTAAGCCTGTTCAAGTATTACTAAAGTAATACTTAAACACACTAGTATAGCTCCAATCACAGAGACCCTGATACTTAGAATGCAAACCCAGTATATAGTGCAGAAGACCCCTTCAGGAGCCTCATCCTAATCTCTGAGGATTCTTCTGGAGGTGAGTTGTATCATAGTTACAAACTGTAATATTAACTGAGGATTCTCCTGGAGTCTTGTGCCCCAGTCACCCTTACAGCAACCACCTCACAACTGGAGACCAGGGTGCAACACATAAGTTGAAGCCAAGGTCGTTCATTAAGTTGTACTCTGCTCCAATGTCTGTCACTTGTCACTGGAGTCTTCTTTATTTGACTCTTTTCTTCTTTAGGTTCACCCTCATCCCGATTTGAGTGTAGTTGACTAGGGATTTGCATAGGTAAATGTATCTACTGATCATCATCAGCAGTCCTTTTGTCACTATGAGTTTTCCTGTTTTGTGAAGTAATTGGAGGTTAATGATATAGTAAGGCATTGTCACTTTCAAGCTCTGAGAGATTTTTAGGATAAGGCAGTTGAATATTAGGATTTAGTAACCTTTGCTTTACAGTGGCTTTGCAGTGAGGGAAAAGTTTTTCATTGAACTTTGCATAAGCAGATGTAAAAACAATATTGCCTAGTAAGTGCATAAATAAATTTCCATGTCCTCTTAATGTAATCCCAAGATAGATCATGAGTTCCAATTTTGGGGACATTTTGTCCTTATATATTCCTTGTAGTAAATAAACATATGCTCTACAGCCAAACACTTGAAGGTAATAGATGGTTGGCTTTTTCCCTTCAAGCATTTCATGGGGGGTACACTAATTAAGTCTGGTTTGAGGTATTCAGTTGTAGAGATAGCAAGCATGTTGGAAAGCAAAATTTTACCAACTGTTTGGTAAGCATGTATTAAGATACATTAATTCTGACAGGGTACACATCAGGTGCTCTACTCAACTATTCTGTTGCAATATATAAGGTGCACTTTGTAATATTTTGATACCTTTATTCTTTAGAACTTTGTTGAAAGCCTTTGATTTGTATTTCCTACTACTGTCTGACATTCACATTTATACCATAGCTTTGTACTGATTTTTGATGTATGCTAGAAATTGCTTCGTGGCTAAAAGGGTTTTGTCCTTTATTATTAGGGCTAATATCTATGCATATGATGTAAAGTCATTGTAAAAGATAATCATATATCTCTGCTTGTAGTAATTCATGTTTTTAGGTCTGAGTGTATCAGTTGAAATGAGCAAGTGGCTCAGTGTTGGGGGAATAGGAAAGAGTAATTGGGCATCTTTCCAAGTATACACCCAGGACATACAGGGTTATCAGTAGGGATTTCAATATTCAAAAAGTCAACAGTATGTTTCCTTGCACACCTTAGAACCTTCTAGGATGGATGTCTAAAGTGGCAGTGGATGGTCTCATAGTTGACTGCCAATTTTAGGTGCACATTTTGATATTGTTGTATCTAATCTAATGTTTGTAGCACATAGATTGTATCTATTGAAGATCTTGGTTTGAAGGTCATATATTTTATACCAGATTTTGTATTGATGCTGACAATGCCTTTATTCCCAGAAACAATGAGTCTGTCTTGCAAAAAGGCTCTCAAGGAAAGTAAGTGACAGGTTAAATCTTTGTAAAAGAAGACAGATAGTAGTATAGTTGTTATTATCAAATTTTTTGTACTGAAGTGTCTTAGAACTACTGTTTCTTTTCCTGTTTATCACAAATGGCCACTTACTAATTTGTGATGGGTGAATTTAATATTCAAAAGGCTCAAAAAAGTGAAGTTAGACAAGTAGCAAGAGATGTTATTAAGTTTAAGGTCTAATCCTTAAACTATGGGTCCGTATATACATAAAAGTGATGGTCTGTGCACTAGGACAGAGCATCACATGCTACTACCTATTGTTTTACATATGGTAGTGCCTTTGTGTTAGAAATAGTGATAACCTAACCATATGGAGGCTGTCCTTTTGTTCTAAGAAAAGGACAGATGACTATCTATGGGTAATTAATTAAGTCTATGTACAAACATTGAGGACTTCATATTTTCACAAATATTAATTGCCTTGGTGTTGTTTTAAACTTATTCTGAGTAGTATGAAAAGGGTTTCTCTGATATCTAAAAGCAAAGCATCAATCATAGTAGTTTCCAAGATATTAGCAAATTAATATGTAGTACCATGGCAGTTACCTACTGACTTGTTCAATAGCTTGGCCAATATTGATTGCCTTGGGACATGACTGGTATTGATTGAAAGATCTTTTCAAGGGCTTTCTGGCACTGTTAAGACCATGAGAATCATTAAAGAATTGATAGAGATATGGCCAAATGAAGTTTGTAATACTGTTATATGGGTTGAGCTGTTTGCTGTATGTATTGGGAAAGGCACTGGTAGCTTCTTGAAAGTAATAAAATCTCTCTTTTCTCCAGTGAAATAAAACAATGCTCCAAAGTCAAGTATTCAGAAAGGGGTTACTTCTACTGGTAATTGCTTTATTCTCTTACAGTTCTAATAGACAAAAAGGGTGAGTCCATGTATGCATATTTATATACATGCATTTTTAAGTACATAGGTTACACTACAGTATATTTTCATTCTATAGTTCAAAGCTGTTATCCATGGTTTCAAAACTGAGAGTAAATTAGTACTGTAGTCATGCTTATAAGGTAAGGTAGTATACCTTATGTTGTTGTCAGCAAAAAGGGTGTTGTCAGCACTCATAGAGTCAATGGTATCAAGTATGTTTTCATTTTGATTTTCTATTTTGTGGGTTTGGGAGCTCAATGAGAATGTGTTATTATTCTCTTCCCAAAGGGGCCTTTCTTCAATGTGAAAAGCTAGGGATTTTGAAGTAACTAAGTTACCTTTGTTAGTGGCATATTTTTCAGGTAGGATGATACAAGTACACTTGATAGAGTGGTCTTTCCCATATGAGTCAGTATTAATAGTATCTGTATTATGATCACAGTCCACTGTTATACTGCCAGCAAATTTGCAGCAGAAAGTAGCATTTGATATGCCTTATACCAATGAATTCCTAACTAGGATTTGCTCTAGAACCCATTATAAGTCCTTAGAACATACCAAAGTGTTATATGAAATAGTGAGCAGGTAGAACTGGACCTAGAGCTCATGCAAATACCTCAGGAGGCAAGCAAGATGAGCTGGCATTAGATTATAGACAGAGTTATCAGATAAGAATGTTCTAGATTTACTTTATATTAGGTATACCTTGATAAAGATAAGATACTTGCACTTTAGAACTAGTAGTGTACCAACAATGGACTTAGATGGATATGCTACTGTGTTATCGAAGGACTGTGATAGTTCTTAGTAATTATCCTATGATGGATGTTTAGAAAGAACTCAATGGAGTTTTTTGTTGCATTGAGCTACTACTTATACTACTTTACAGTAGCTGTACTATTAAAAGTCTATGATCACATGTCCTTTTAGAATGTTCTATGATCATCTGACCTTATTACATGATATGATTACCTAAGTTCCCATACTATTTATATCTCAACCCCATTGTACATCTTGAGATTATGGATCAAATATTCAAACATGTAGAAAACTATTTCCTTTTTGGGGCTCTCATAACAGCTATGCGATAATGATGAAAGAGTGCAAAAGGGAATTGCACACTAGGGCAAACAAAATAATAATGTGCCAGCTCCCAATTGCATGCTAAAGGTCTAAGGGGAAGTAATCAAAGTTAAAGGTTGATAAATAATTAAAGGAATAAGAATTATATGCAGTTCTAGTAAAATATATGTTGGTGGTTGTAAAAGGATCGTAAGATTTCTCTAGATCGCCGTCATATAGCCTCCCTAAGGTGTCAACCTTTATACACCATAACAAAAGCTCTTCTGAAAGATACAGTTAGTTGATTACTCATGGACCCTCCACACTCAGTTGCTCCTTTGTCTGCACTCCCAATACTGAACCTTACAGGTGTGATGCAATCCAAGTGTGCACCTAGCCAAGCTTTCCCAGCCTGCTGTTCTTTCTGAAGCCTGTCCAAGTTGCATCTGCTCTTCTTCTCTAAATCAAGTTCTGGGTATATTCTGTGTTCTTCTCAAGACACCCTACTAGTCCTAGTCTTCTTACTCTTAATAGATCTGCATTCACAATTCCAGAGGCAGTGTAGATGGAGGTAGGAGTCAAGAGGTTCTTTTCTGATTCAACTGTACTCCAGATACTATATTAATGTTATTACAAAGCCCTGAAACTCAAGAATTAAAATATAAAAAGGAAACTATTGCTACTTTTGGATTTCCTTTGACTCTTTTCTGTCCTAAGTCCTTCTAAAATCCTACTAATGACATGGCCCCCTCCTGTCTTAATGATGATGTGTCCCCTCACTAAGTCCTTCCCATCAAAGATAATGTGTTTTCATTGCTGCTTCCTTCTAGAATATTCTTCTATCTTCCCCTATCATACTCTTGATACTGCTTTGTAATTTGGGCATCATTGATTATCTGTTAAGCAGTTAGCAAGTCCCCATAAATGTCTAGTATCTCCAAGTTGTGTTCTAGAGGTCATTTATCTAAATATAATTGATCTGATGCCATCAATACTTATTTACAAGCACAAAGTTTATTAGTCTAAGTTTGTCATCTGAGTAGTACTAGTTCTAGAGTACAAGTTTACCATCTTTCTAAGTTAGTCCATCCAAAAGTGGATCTAGAGTGTAGTCTCTGTAAGGGGACATCTAGGGTAATGCTTAGTCACTATTGAGGGTCTGTTCTATTAGTGGCCCTGTGACAGTATGTATATGCGTTCCTACTGTTCTTGTCTTCTCTCTGTCTGTGTCGTGTGGTGCGAGCCTTCTTATCTAATATTAGAACATTAGGATTACTGATCCACACGCCCATGTGATAGTGTGTGAGATCGTCTAGTGTAGGCTATATATACTAGCAGGTGTTGTAGATGTATCACAAAAGGTTACTTACTTGTTTTGTGATGAACTGAAGATAGTTTCAAAAGAGCTTATGAGTAGAGTTAGGCAAGCAACAAAAGATGTTGTTAAGTCTGAGGTCTAATCCTCAGACT
>Ga0157362_1000336_pt1 | contig 15649 bp, 4 predicted proteins | sample AttlaeALBM3_FD_111480 | JGI IMG/M metagenome (GOLD analysis project Ga0157362, IMG submission 111480) | Fungus gardens microbial communities from leaf cutter ant in Ribeirão Preto, State of São Paulo, Brazil - Atta laevigata ALBM3 | ecosystem: Host-associated > Fungi > Mycelium > Unclassified ... | reverse complement strand
TCCATTCTGAGAAGAACATATTGAAGCCTTTATTGTATTTTATAGAATATAGAATTTCATAGTATTTTATGGAGACAATGATGACTTCGTTCGACAATGCTGGAGTTATTTCTTTTTTCTCCGAGTATTCTACAAGATGAAATAAAAGATTTTTTAGTACATCATTTTTAGAATAAAATTTGTCTCTTTATTATAAAATAAAACTTTATATAAGTAAATGTAACTTCGTAATTCTAAATAATTTCATAAAAAAAAATTTCATTAAAAAAAAATGTAATTAGAAAATTGATGTTTTACGTTGTAATTAAAATGTATTGAACGTAATAGTGCTTAACGTGGACCTATGTGTTCCTTTCGTTCAAAGGATGTCTAGGTCCTTTCAACTTCTGTCGAGACTATAGAATTGAATGGGAGGCAGCCGGCGCGGCCGCTGGGCACAACTCTTTTCTTTTCTTTTTCTCCTGTTACGACTTACCATCTATCCTGTCGTCTTCAGGACAGGGATACTATTAGCCTTTCGCCAAGGACTAGGGTCGTGCCCCTGCGAAACGATTTAGCGTTGAGTTGCATTCGATTGAACCATTCATTACTCGACGTCGGCGTTATGAGTTTATACGCCGTCGTGCTTGACCCCGGAGTTTGCTATTCGAATCACGGGGCCGCGTTATTCTTGACATCGTAGTCTGGAGATTTTACATCTCTCGTGGGGGAGAATAACAGAATATATTTTTGAAATGGAAATGTGTATTTTCTTTGCTTCGTAGCAATTTCGCGAATTCTAAAACTGACTTTGTTGAGTTATTATCCTTAATAACCTAAATTGATCTCTTGTTGAGAAAACGTAATTAGACGAAAAAAAATGTGAAATGCAAAATTATTGAATATTTATATGAAAAATTATATTTGTGCAATTTTGTTTTTATTCTATAACCAATTTCTGTTGTTATTCTAAAAATGTTTATTTCTATTAAGAAAAAAATTTTCAATAGATAAAACTCAAACTAAAAAAACATTTTATATATGATATTTATAGATAAAAATCATTTTTTACTTTATTGATGTTTTTATGAAATATTTCTTTCCTCCTCTAATTTTTTATTTTTATCAAATCGAGTTTTTCTTGTATTGCAATTTTATCTTTGATGATTTGTTATAATGTTTAAAATCATTGTAAAATCATTGTAGAAGCTTCCTATGACATCTCTTTGCATATTCCTCGCTCTGAGCGAAAAACACGTGAAGGCACGAGGCGTCGCTTCCCGATCGGTTTCGCTTTCGCGACATGACTATAGGGTGCACGATCGTTTTGGCCGCTATTCTAAGTCGGAGACAGCTAAGTGCAGACCTGTTGAAGATTTATCTGCGCTGAATCAAACGAGCGGACAGGAAAGGAAGCAGGGAGCGTCGAAGCTGCTCTGTTCGGCCAAACCCGCGCCGGACCACGGCTCAAAGGCATACCATTCTATTATTGAAAGCCCCGGCACCGTTAAAACGCGAGTCTTTCATTTTTGAACGAGTTGTTATATAGATACATCACCGCGAGAAGAGAGCGCAATTGCGACCGTACACAAACAACGCTATCCTTTCTTTCTCGTTCTCCTCAATGACGGGTTTAGCGAACTCCGAGCCCCAAGTATTATAAACCGATGTGAAATTTAAAATTTTTTATAAAGAAATAACGAAATTTAAGATATTAATTTTTTATAAATTATTTATTATAAAGAATAATAGATGCAGGATATAAAGCAATTAGTATAATTATAGAAAAAATTGGAAATTAGAAAATAGAAAAGATTCTTTTTAAAAGTGATTTTTAAAATTATTTTCTATTTTATAAATATCCAATTTAATTTCGTTTAATATAATTTTCCTTAAAACGTCTTTTGTTAATTTTTTTATACAAATGCAGGGCTTTCTAAAAGCAAAATCCGTTACTGTCTCTTCTCTTATTGTCTCCCTGTTTCTCTCCCTTCGGGTCCCTCTCCCTGTGCGTACATTTATGTTCGACTTTTTCGAGGACTTTCGAGAGAGAGAACGGCACTCTGGCATAAATCGTTGTTTTACATGCGTCCTCCACACATTATTGGGGCGGGCGCACATCTATTCCCGATAAAAGCCGAAACAATTCCAGTAGCTTTGTGTCGCGCAATGTTTTTCCACATCGGCCAGCCAGGATTGTCTACATCACTACGTTTATTGTCGTTTTCGAGCGCTATCATTTAACTTGTCAGTGCGATATTGGATTAGAAGTTTTGTATTACTTGTTTGTATTGCAAAAATAATGGAGTCATATTGGATATAATTTCTTCATTTTTATACACTTTGAAACTTTTGATTGTTTGATTCTTTAATGAAAATTGAATATTTCTCTTTATATCTTCTATAATATTTAAAATATTTATCAAAATATTTATTCTTATTGATCAAGAAACTACAAGAAAATATAGATTTTATCTTAAGAAATTCGTCGTAACATAAAGATGTTGTATAATAGTTTTAAATATGAGTGTAGACAGATTTTAAAGTGATATATCCTTTTACTTTAGAATAGGTCGTTTTATTTTTAGAAATGTGATAGTTGATATAAGAACGACTTAATTATAGAATCTCGTGATGGCGGGAGAGAGAGATGGGACGTTTGTCGTGTTGTTTGGGTTTCTACAGCTTGGGTTCCATTATATCAGAGGGGTGAGTGCAATTACACAGTTCTTTGTTCACAACGTTGTTTGATACGGGAACACTTACCGTAGTCTCTTTTGCAGTACTTGTTGAGATTTAGCCTCTTCGTGCTGGCGCGACACTTTCCGCACTGATCTGCAATAAAACAAAGTGAAAAATAAATTACCCGGCTTTCAGTAGCTTAATCAATTTATGGCTACGCGGATTAATTTCCATGGGCGTAGCGTTGGCGAACGAGGAAACGCATTGTTAGTAAAGCATTCTTTAATTGCACGCAGAATAGAATTCGGTCGGATCGAGAAATTGTCTTAATTGGGCCTTGTGCAGAGGTTATCAAAATGACGAATCGCTATTATTACAATAATCGTGGTATGCCTGACATGATTAATCACATTAAGGTCTCACATAACAAACCCATATTAAGTTCTCTCACATAGTTGTGCTATTTATTTATGATTAACACCGTTATTATTATGGGTTTTAATATATGAATTACATTGAAACGATATGTCTGCATTATGAAAGTTTTATTATCTTTTTATTAAAATTATCAAAAATAATTGTTTCGCATCTTTTTTGAAATAATTAATCTTGCACTCCTCGGGAATGTCAATAGAGCAAGTTATAGAATATTTTGAAAAAATTGATTAATTGGATTTCCTATTGCAATTTGCAATGATTTAAATTAGAAATATAGTATTTAAGTAATCTGCAAACTTAATTTATTAATAATATAACAAATTGGATTTGAAGACTATTTTGCTTTTGATGTTATTGTGATTTTATACTTTAATAAAATTATATCTTTAACTTATTTCCAAGTAAATTTTATTTAAAAAATTGTAAATTAAATAATGATTAATGTTAATTAAAGTTATAGGTATTTAATGTTGAAAATTGCAAGTTCAAACAAGAAATTTTTCTTCGGTATTTTCAACAAATTACTTTCATATAAAAAAATTTACAAAAGATACTTCGCTGCCTTTGGTATGTAAGTCTATACACATAGACACGTAGATCTGGTGTTAGTGGAGACGACAAACGAGTATCGTGACGTTACAGACGGAGAGCCTTCGACCTCGTGTCGCGTACACATTGTAGGCACTTGGATTACTTCAGTCTCGCTCGTCTCGTCTCGTCTCGTCTCGTCTCGTACTTGACACGACCCATTATCATCCACCAGCGAATCCATCCATCTATTATCTAGCCGCGACTATCCATCCATTATATCCCATACGCGGTCAACGCGTCTCGCAGCCGTTCAATTAATTCCCCAGACAATATGTTATAGTCTTAACTGGAGGCCAAGAGAGGTGAAAGTCGGTAATGTGATTAGGACGAGACAAACTTTAGAACACTTGTTACAGAAGTTGAAGGAAGTAAGGTTTAGATTATCTTTTAGAAACAATGGAATGACTTGAAAGAAATTCAAAAAGCAGATGACATCAAGAAATAACGAAAAATAAGAATTTTTACGTATTTCATGAATTATAAATATATGCAGTATACGATGAATATATTACATTTTTATCACATTGTTTCAATCATTGTCCATAATATAACATATTAATACATATTAAGTCTTCTGCAGATATTATTTAAATGAATTAAACATTACAATATAGTTATATTCAATTTGGGACTTTAAAATTTGAATGAAACAAGATATGGAATAAAGTTAATTTCAATAGTCTCTTAAGAAAAGACAAGGTAAACTTAGGTAAATTTTCCAAACCCAGACGTATTTGAACAGACATCAGAAAAGGAGGACACGTCCAGAACGTAACTTTAAATTTGATTTGTTTGGCTATCGATTTCACTTCATGTTCTCTTTAAATTACGGCAGGGGTCCGATCAGTTCTGAGTACAGGTAGGCAGATGCAAATCGACGTCAAATGCCAGCCGCATGGGGCTAACTGGTGAATTAGCGTGAGCTGCCCACCTGGTGCTGATTCGCGATACTACGCTGATGTTCATTCGTTCGTACGTATGTCGGGACGTTCGCCGGATCACACACGTGTCGAGGATTGAAAGCGTGTGATTGATCGGCCGGCCGGACGATCGAGAATTGCCCGCGAGATCGTCCGACTGTTGCGTTGATTTATCGGCAACAACGTGCTTGGATTTCATAACATGACGGAGATGGTAGTTGACGAAGAAGTTTTCTTGTATTGGAACTGAATCTGTTGCGTATGTCCTACATGAGTCACAAACATGAGTGACATTCTTGACTTACGAATTAATAATACAAATATTGAATTGAAAATAAAATCATATTCGTTATTATTATTCGGAGTCGCTTGGCCTTTTAACAGCCATCTTTAAATTAAATCGATAACTGCCAGAAAGATTGTTGTACGCACAGAAAATATCATTCAACTGCTAAAAAAAGTGATTACTCAGATTTTTTTTTTTCTTTTAAATAATAATTATGTTTAATAAAGAATATTTTCTTGTTAAATTTACTTATTACAAATTTTAGAAAAACTTAATATCATACTTAAAACAAAGAATTTATTTTTCTTGAAGTATAGATAAAATTTTACCGAAAAAGCGATTTTATGTAATAAATTGTTTTAATTTAATAATTTTGATTGAAGTATTAAATTTGGATTCAGAATTTATTTTAAATAAATTTAATGTTTGTAATGAACTTATGATAGATTTGCGGGTTGATAGATTTGATTACACTAATTGGTCTGTTGCTTAGCACAAGTTATTAAATTATGATTTTGTATCTAGTTAAATTTTTCTGTAACAGTTTATTCAATGTTTGCATCGGCATACATTAAGTGCAACCGATGGAATTCGCTATTATATTTGTTTACACATTGCGAAACATCAGTTCATTGAATAAACGACATCGAGCAGGAAATTGACAAAAGAAAAATATCGGTCAGATGAAATATTTAAGGTCACCATAGACAGCAAAAAAATATTTGTTTTCCGATACGCGAGAGCAACTGATTCTTTCACATGCATGGTATTTTACGACTTCAAATATCGCACATCCGGTTCGCGAAAATGGACGATGTATGGCAAAAAAATAAGATAAAAAAATGCTACTGGAGAAGAACACTTTTCAAACGGAATAACATACATACGAGTGACCGACATTGTCACGCAGTATCTCGCATTCCTCTCGCGTTTGGAGTATCACGGCAGTGAACGATCGCTGCATCTTTTCTTATTTTTACAGTAAAGCATTTAAATCAATAATCTCTTCGTTTTATTTATTTTTATTCACATTACGAATATAAAATAATTCTCTCCTGACGCAAAGCTGATATATTTGAAACATTAAATCTTGTACTACATGTACTTGCGTAAAGGAGTAATATTTTATCTCGAGAGATATTCAGTTATTTAATAAGATTCTCAGCTGGTTATTCACTGAACGGGACAAGTCGCATACATCAATACTCTTTCTCATTCGCGTGTCGTTTATCGAAGTATATCGCGAAGTGGCCACGAGAAGCATGCCTGATAAATGCGAGAGCATGAGAGAGACACTTTGCTTTCACGGGCGAGTTGAGAGAGATGAGAGCTTTGAGATCTTTGACCCTGGGAGTGTCGAACTTTTTACTGGACTATTATCATAGACCCCTGTAATATACGCCGAATAGCTAAGCTGGTGAGATACGAGTGAGGAAACATCACTACATATATAAGAAGCGAAGTCTTCTTTATGACTATGAAATATCTTTATGACTATGAAATAAGCTTTCTGTAAGATTTTCCTCGATACATATTTTGAACGTCGTAATCATTTTTTGTATCGCTAACCTAATTTAATAAGCTTCGATCTCTTTTTAATGAAATAAAGATCGAGGATAGAATTGAGTGGATTTTATAAACGAAATGTACTTCATGTTTGAGAAGCAGAAGAGATCATGTTCGTATAATTTTATTTTATCCTAAAGTATTTTATGTGGATAATGAAACTTTGCGTTATTTTATATTTAATTAAATTTGCGAGTTTCTATAAAATTTATCCTCGTGTATTTTCATGTATTCTCCTTATGAAATAAAATCTAGCATTTGGATCTTTTTGCTTCTCAAGTGCAGATTTACGCTAATCGCGCGTGCCGCACACTACTTCAATCGCGTGCGAGAGCGGTTAGTACGATCGATCCCGTAATCATGGTTAAATGCCTTCGAAGAAACTAATCCTTTTTCTCATGGCCGATGCTCGTTTTAATGGTCAGTGTGGTTAGGAGAGGTTTAGCGGTTACGCACTGTCGAAGCCAACAAGATGTGTACATGCTCCTCTTATTTATCTCGTTCTTACCGCGATAATTTTACCTCTGTCGATCCTGCCTCCCGGCTCGGTAACTTAATTCTAATTATTAGCAGCGATCTTCTCTCCTGTGAAAACTTAAACACATCTGTAGTATTCGAGCGTATAATAAAGTAAAAAGAAAAAGAAATGAAAAAAGATGATTAGCGAGTACGATTACATGAGTGAAAAGATGAAAACAAACGTACGTAAATTCAATTTACTGTCTATTTGAATTGGGATAATTAGATCTTTTTGAGATATCGGGAAACAAAAGTGTAATTTTGATTTATTTGTTACTACATGTTAATATCGCATAGTGGCGAAAGGAATATGTAAAATTGCTGTGATGATATGTATAAAGATACGTATATATACAAGAATGTGTAGAAGAAATTTCACAAGAGAAATAAACTCTAGCTAAATTATGTTTTATTATTATGTATCTAATTATAGAGTCACTAATTATGAACCTGAATTATCTGAAAATTATATTTGATAATTTTCAAATAATTCAGATATCAATAATTTGTTTTAAACAATTAACAAAAAATTGATTGGAACGAATACTAATAGGATTATTAAATTCTACGGAAAAAAATATATATAAGTAGTGCATTGCAATTTTTTCTTCCGTTATCCTTATTTCAAATAGTTATATTTATTATAAATTTAAATTCTCTTTTTTTCCATTGTAACTATTATTTCTTACATAAAGCAGCTAGTATAGCAATAGATAACTTCTATAAATTTTTTTATTATTAAAAACGAGAATTCATAAATAAGATTTTATTACGTCACGTTTTTAAGGTACTTTAGCTAAAAAATACAAAAAATGCCTTTTGGGTTCAATTTTCTCAAAAACATGACATGAACAATTTCATTTACTACAATTTAATTTAATTTTTTCAGCGACAAAAAAACTTACTTCGTCCCGTTCGTGGTTTAGAAAAAAAGTATAAATTTGTCGAATAGTGTAATTACAATAGCTCGTGTAATGAGATTCGTTTATAAATCAGACAACTACAAGATAATACTTCACTATTCCTTGTAAAGGAATGTATTACAAGGTAATACTTCACTATTCCTTGTAAAGAAAATTTGATTTTAATTGAGTCAAGAGGTAGTTGCAATTCCGAGTTTTCTTTGCATTCTTATTTTTTCTCTGCAGCTTTTATCTTAGTGCGTGGATATAAGCTTTCGAAACAGCTTGCGGGATCGCGTGTACGCGCGCGGCACGACTGGCTGATACGCGCCATTCATAAGCGTCCTTTAGCCGAGTCGCCATTCATTCTAGCCCATTCATCGGTCGACCGTTTCCAAGCGCGGTGACGACGGCAGTCGGAAGTCGCGCGATTTAGAACGTTGATATTCGCATATGCGTGCGCGTGTAATCCGCTTAGATCCAATCGTTGGGTATCGTTAATACGAAGCGTCCGATCGGGACTTCCTTTGTACCTTGATTATTGTCAATTTGTAATCGCATGAAGCGCGAAAGCTTTTGTTAACTGCGAAGAATGCTTCTTTGAGGTTTATTTAACGTAAAGACGGAGACATTGATTCGCTTCAAGGATTGATTCGATTTTATTATTGTGTTTTTAAAGGAAATTATGAATTTTTTTAATGGCTATAAGTAAATCGATGAGATTACTTTTATAAATAGTTTCTAGTACGTTTTAGTTTCTAGTACGTTATTAAAAGAAAAGAGATTCTATAATTTAAAAACATTTTGTATTATAATTTAAAAAAAGTTTTCAATGTAATCAATATTAATATTATTATTGACTATATCATATATTAATAACTTTACGCAATGTCATTCTGTAAAGAAATATTTTTATAAAATAATAAAATAATAGGATAATTTTTGTTTTATCTATTATTTATACATTATCTATTATTATATTATTAAATTACTAATGTGACCTAACATTTTAACAATTTAGCAATGAGAATCTCATTCCAGAGATATCCCATGTTAATTTAAGAAGCTGACATTGATATCCGTTTAGACTAGGATAAATTTTAGAAGTTATTTTAACCTTGACTATGAATATTTTTAGTCTATGCATATTCTCGGCGTATTAATCGTTACTGAGAACAGTTACGTAAAATGATGTAGAATTTTATGACACTTGTTTTTAGTGAGCTGACCTAATATTATTTCTGTTTTACGAGAGCCATATTGCTGTTGAAGTGTATTAAACATATAAAGAATTGATGTAAAGAAGAAAGATAGATATTTGTTCAAATTCTTAAATATCAAAATGTAAATTATATTAACTAAAATTCGAAATACAAGTAATCATATATTTCTAAAAGTTATACACAGTAACACATATATATTAAAATATTTCTTTATAATTTTACAATATTATATAATAAAAAGGAAATGAATGCATAAAAAAAGTTACGAAAAAAATCAAGAGAGAGATTATTATTACTATCATTTGAATATTTAAAAAATAATATAATTTGCAAAGTGTAGCAATTGAGAAATATATAAAAATTATGTTATTAAAATAAAAACTTGTACAATTTTTTTTGGAAAGTTATGCCTTAAAAATTTGAATTAAATTTTCAAATTTATTTTACAAAATAAAAATATGTCATAAGTTTACTTTGCAAGATGCTAAAATTTACAATAAAATTTTTATAAACATTATACTTTTACTATTGCGTAAAAAATTTCATTTTTATAATTTTTTCTGCAATTCCGTATACGTTGAATAAGATTTTTATTGCTATATTCGAAGATAGTAGACGATACTAAATTATTTTCTCTCTAAAGTTTTATCTAAAAAAATAAACTAAATTTAATTTTGCCTGTTTCTTTGAAAATTCAAGAGAGCTTTTTCACTGACTTACTATTAGCCTTATAACGCGGATTCTTCCCAGGCAACGTTGTTCCTAATAGCGGACGTAGATTAATCTTTCGCAACGTGACTGTGTTTTTCTTGGCAGAAGGGCTATGCCACGCGCAAGAACGCGCTCGAGATTTAAAGATGAATTTCGCAAATTCTCGTCTTAGCCGCGATACTTTTAAAGCCAAGGAAAACATCAATACTAGCACGACGTTATTGCCTTCTTTTTACAGCGATACATCTATAGATATAAAATTTTTATTTTTTTAAATTTATCTGTAACATGAAGGCACTTGATGCAACAATTAGTCGATTTTTTGTGAAAATTTGATTGGAAAAAAATGAAACAACAAAGTGAGATTGAAAGTTACAGTTTTAATGATTTTTCCAAGTTAATGACATTTTTTTAATTTAATAAAAATTGTTATTATATTTAATTAAAAATAATTTAAACTTGGTCTCTCTTTGTTTTTCTCTTTCAATATATCGTATCTTCGTTGTCTGAAATATAATAAAAAATTGTTTCGTTTGCAAATCCTTCTTACATACGTATATGTTGGTTTACTTTCACATTACTTTATATTAGATACATGTATACATAATACACCATTCGTGTGCGCAACTGATTCTTCTGCATTTTACGCTCAATCTGGCCAAGTACGTGTAGGCGTCTGAAAGTATTTGCGGAGCGGGATGTATACCGGTGTTCATCAACTAAATCCAGAGTTCGCGAGGAAAGATTTCTTGGAAGCTACCGGAATAAGGAAAGAAAGCGGAGGCTAGAAAAGAGATGCGGAGCGAGATCTGCACGAGATGCGAACCGGTATACATATTTCTCTCCACGCCTGTCTCATTCAGGTATTCGCGGAATAATGAGATTATATTGCGATAGCTATTCTAAAATAAACTGCAAGTGCAAGCCACGGAATGGGGGACGTGTACAATACTCACTCGTAAAAAATATTTCAATATTTTCATTCAGACATAGAAAAGGATATAGCGAGAAACCTTAGGATTAAACCGGGAAAAAGGGCATACAATATAATATACTTATACATATGAGAACATATTTTATAATTTACCCAATCTTTTTTGCTCCTGCTGTATATTCTTTTTTTTTCTCCGAGAAAAAGCTGCAAGTTGGCAAAGCTTTTTTTTATATTTTTAAGTCACACGTACTCTAAGATCTTTTTCATGTGAAGTTAGGACGTCTGTATACTGCATGTACTATATGTGTATGTAATCGACGGGAAATATAATACTTTTGAAAACCGTTCCAGAATCTTCGAGCTTTTCTCATAAATCCGACAACGCCTTCCGCCCGCAGGAAGTAGAACAGGAGATTGCTTCGAAATCAATTTACTTTGACGTAATTCATCTCCGCGGTCTGTTTGAAAGGGTCAGAATCATCCCTTGTCTCGAAACTAAAAGTCGGCTATCTGCTATCAGTTTTAATACATATATAATGTTTAATAAAATAAAAGTATATTAAAATTAATGATTTCGAGAAAAATTCGAATTAGGATACGTTTAAATGCAAGTTAGATTCTGAATTAACATAATGATCAAATATAAAATGAAAGATGATGAGCAAATTCTCTTCATTTATATTCATGTCAAATACGTTTGCTATTCTAATTTGTAATTAAAGATTATATTATAAGAATTGATTTTCTGACTGCATCGAACGATTTGGGTCGCGTGAACTGTGAAATTGTGTAAAAATGGTATAAAACACACGCAAATGGAGAAAATGTTCGCGATCAAAAACACAAGTGAAAAGGATAACGTCACAATTATATCGCACAACATCGAATTTTCTGCGAAATAGACGAGTTGTGCGAGAAATCAAATATTGTATTTTCCGGATACGTTGCTCCCCTGGATCACGCTTGCATATATTGCGGTGCACGGCGCACGTAGCTCCAGTCCTGTACTACCCTGGAAAATCCAATTTTCATGGGCCAAAATAAACCTCTATCGAATATCGTGGTCACGCGTGGAAATGTACGACGTGACTCGCCGTTTCGACATTTGTGGCGAAATTTCTAACGTACTATATTCCCGCGTCGACAGTCGGGGTATTATTGCATAATTACGTGATCCTCATAGGTGTGGAAGCACGAGCGGTATAACAATACAAATGCGGAATTTGCACTCCACATACTCCAGTCTGGTATAATAAGACGATTGTAACGCACGGCAAAGGCACTATAATATCTCGTAAAGTTTATATAGCAGAATACACCAGTATTTAGATAAGCTTATTATCATTCAAGAAATTACCAGTCGAGAATCACTATGAGTTAATGATTCTTATACAAATTTATGTTTGTCAATAATTAAGTAATTCCATTTCTTTTTTCACCTTCAAAAATGAGAAATGAATTTCATTTATCAACATGAATAATAATGTATTCTGAAACTGCAATAAAAATGCTACGATCAACTTTTTTCTCGGCAAAGAAAGTTATGAAATCGATAAAAAAAATTTTAGAAGAATTTTTCATATATAATATCGAGTCAATATTATATCTCTCTTTTCCCTCTCTTTCTCTCTCTCTCTCTCTCTCTCTCTCTCTCTCTCTCTCTCTCTCTCTCTCTCTGCTCGCACGCAGTTAAAGTGATAAAGTATATACAAAAACATAACTACAGATCTACTGAATTCGGTAAATGCAACCACATCACGTTTGCGCACGTTTGCAATACGCAAGCGAGGTTACATAGCAATATACGTGAAAATGTCGACTCCTGCATGGCGCCGAATTCCCATATAGATTATACTATCTGCACTATACGATCGAGAATCATGCAAACGTGAGTAGCAAAGAAGTAGGAAAAGTAAAATGGCAAATATAACATTTATTTTGGAATTTAATTATCTTTTCCTATTTTCTTATTTTATTTATTTTTTATTATATATTGGTAATTATGTAAAAAATTCTACAAATCATAAACGTATTAATTTTTGAGCGGTAATCTGGAGTATAAGTAAAATATAAAATAATTCATATTAAAGTAAAAGGATTTATACTTTTCATATTAATATATTGCACGTAATAGAAAATAAAATTAAAATGAATAAACGCATTAAGACATTTTAGTTCTACAGATAAAACTAAAAAAAGGCAAGACCTTAATTCTGTACGAACAAAATGGTTAAAGTATTTATAAAATAAAAATTTAGCTAAATACAGATCTAAAAATAAATTTTGTCAAATCATCAAAATAATTGGAGAAATAAAAGCGGCTATAATGTGATAAAGTTTTAGATATTTTAGCAAAATTCATTCTTTCCGTGTGTTTAATTAATTCAATAACTTAATTAAATTTAATAATATTTCTTAATAATAGTTCACTAATAATAATGAAACTTAATGACTTTATATTTATAAATCTAAAAGATTAATTTGATTTCCTTCCTTTCTCTTTTATTCATTTTATTTAAATTTCATTATTTAACTGGTATGTGTCAATTGTTTTAGCTTTACGTATAACAATATTGCAACTGTCGCACTTCTGGCTCCCTTGTGACGTGTCCCTCAATTAACTTTATCAGTGTCAACGGCGACATTGACGCGATTATTCGGAACATGACATCGGATTTACTTTGTCCGATTGCTGATTGGGATATTCGATGCGTCGCGGGATGTAATGACTGGGAACAATTGCGCGTGGTCGGTTTCTCCGAACCGCGTTTTGGCCGATCGATGCGACCACTCGATCGGAAAGTTCGACCTTACGGCATAGTCGCGGTCGATTCGGCGAAGCGATGGGTTCAGGCGGATTGGCGCAGGTTAATCGACACAAAGGACGTTTCGTTAGTCGGGAATTAAACGGATTATGGTCTCAATCGCCCGCCATCGTGATCGATCCGCATTTGCGAACGCGGTCAGCTGTACCGTCCCGTTTCATGCCGTTACGATCCCGTCCGGTTTCCGTTTTGTCCCGCTTCCGTATATCCGTAATACAGCTCGATGACTCGATATATCCCGTCAGCGAATAAATCCTCGCGAGCGAACTGTCCGACCGAGTGCGCAAACTTCACCGCGAAGATCGGGAGATTTCCCGTGAACTTGCAAGCGGCTTTAGTCGGCTTTAATCATTCGCCTCTGAAGCAGGAAGTCTTGGATCTATTCATACTTCTGCGAGTTCTCAAGCGAATTATGATTCAGGGTCTAAACTATAAGCAAGTGACGTCATTTCGGATCACTTTTAATGATAGGTATAATACATATAACGTGTATCGAAATGTTAACTGTCACATACATCTAATTTTTGTTTTTGAAGGAATTCTAAAGTCGTCTGTTTTATTGACCAAATACGATTATTTTTCATAAATATTTTTCTAGTTGCCTTTATAGAGATTTGAAAATCCTTTTCCAAAATTAAAGTATAAACAGTAATATATAGTCCAAACCGGATCGACTTTATGCAAAAAACGAAAAAAAGTTGGAATTATAATTTTGTTATCAACTTTTGATATTGAACAATATTTGCTTCATATACAAGTTTTATACTTTGTATGTATAAAATTTGTATATGAAGCAAAAATTGTATCTTTGATTTAGATTGGTTTGGATTAGGGATTATATGAATAAATAAATAATAATGTTGGGATCTTAAAATTATACTTAATACGAAAGATTAGTTAGAAAATTTGTACCCACATACATGTACGATATTGCACTAGTGTGTAATGATGTGTAAATCGTATGTGTCCCACTGAATCGGTAAAACAAATGATTTTAGAATCTCCTTATATTAGATTGATCTTCTGTATGGAAATCACGATATGTTCTTCTTTCTTCTAAACAAATAAAAATTGCAATTAAACTAAGATATTAAATTATTTTAGATTTTATGATTACTCAAATTAATAGTTTTATAATTCATTAAAAAAATAAATGCAACGGCATTTTTAAAAAATCGTATTAAGTATAATAAAAATAATAAGAAATAGACGACAATGTAAAAACGTGTCAATTTTTATTCTAACGAAAAGTAAGCGATTTTTGCATTTCAATTCGATATTCATCGTCGTTTCTCTCGCGGTTATCTCCGCATTCTGTGTCGTGTCTGGACTTTGTAATTTGGTCGAGCGACTCGATGGCTTCGATCAATAGCGCGTACAAGTTTCTCACAAATTGTCCGATGCTTGTTTGATTGTTTCACTGGCGACAATGACAAATTGCTTTTGGATAGTATTCTCACTGCTTGTTTAGTAAAGCGATAAGTATAATCACTCTATGTCTAAAAGACATAATAAAAGGTATCTTAATTAAAACATAAAGATTAATATTTTCTGATTAATTTATATTACTTTTATTTATATGCAGGCTCTCTATCTCTAAATCAGTTTACGTTTGCAGTAAGTAATTCAGTTAGTTATCCGCAAAACATTGGATAATGAAAATTGTAAACTCGTATAGGAAAACAATAAAAAGATAATATTCACGAATTGAGTTCCGGAAATATACGGAAATCGTGTGCTTCGGTCGTGAAACTATAAAAAGTGAGAGGAGAAGATTGGGAACTACGCCAAACAAAAACTCCATTCCGCTTCACATTTGTCTAGCTTGATTTCTCTGTTTCTTTCTTTCGATGTATCTCTCTATTAATCCGCTTCCCTCTGATAGCATTCGGAATTTCGGAAATTCCGTTCGATAGCTTTGGCGGACGTGATCGTTGTGCCTGCGCGCGTGGAATTTTCGATATTTTTATTCGATAACGTCCGTCGACAGAAGAGGCGGCCCGTCGTGGAGCATCTCGATTGAATTTCAAACGATATTCAAATTACGTTTAATTTGGTTAGCTACCAGTGAAT
>Ga0157362_1000335_pt1 | contig 15657 bp, 9 predicted proteins | sample AttlaeALBM3_FD_111480 | JGI IMG/M metagenome (GOLD analysis project Ga0157362, IMG submission 111480) | Fungus gardens microbial communities from leaf cutter ant in Ribeirão Preto, State of São Paulo, Brazil - Atta laevigata ALBM3 | ecosystem: Host-associated > Fungi > Mycelium > Unclassified ... | reverse complement strand
GTGATTGTAGAATATTCTAGAAGGACATGTGATCGTGGAGTAGTAGTAGCATAGCCACAGTAAAACTTGTATAAGTAGTCAGGCAATTTAACGAAGAACTCCATCGAGTTCTTCCTGAACATCCACCTTGGGTGATCCTTGAGTCTTTACGACTTAGCAATAACACTTTAGTCCCTCAGAGTTTGAGGCTAGAGGTGCCAGAAAAGTTACTACAGGGATAACTGGCTTGTGGTAGCCAAGCATTCATAGCAACATTGCTTTTTGATCCTTCGATGTCAGCTCTTCCTATCATACCAAAGCAGAAATTGGTAAGCATTGGATTGTTCACCCACTAATAGGGAATGTAAGCTAGGTTTAGACCGTCATGAGACAAGTTAGTTTTACCCTACTGATGGAGTATTGTCATAATAGTAATTGAATCTAGTATAAAAGGAACTGTTCATTTAGATATTTGGTATTTGCATCTGTTTGACCAGGCAATGGCGTGAAACTATTATCTGCTGGATTATGGCTGAATGTCTCTAAGTCAGAATCTATGCTAAAGACGATGATAGTGACCCCACATCATATATTGAGTTAACATAGAGCAAATGCTCATGTACCAAATGAGATGGACTGGGTAGCTATGGCAGAAATGCTGTGGTAGGCTTGTCTATGAATTGCAATGGTAACATGGATGGGAGAGAATCCTTTGTAGATGACTTGAATAGAGATGGGGTACTGTAAGCAGTAAAGTAGCCTTGTTACTATGATCCGCTGAGGTTAAGCCTTTGTTCTAAAGATTTGTTCAACAAACTTTTGTGTTGGACTCTTTTCCTCTTAGCCCTGAGGGCAGGTCAAATGTGTAGTGAGTGCATCTTAGTTCAGAGTTCAGTTGATTATGGTTGCTCCTCTTCCTTCCAGAACCTTATCTCTGTCTCCTGTCTTTGTTTTACAGATTCTGCTTGTACCTTTTATCATTGGAGTCTAGCACCAGGGCAGAGGTGATAGTAGATTATGACGACATTGTAGTTCAAAATCAAGAAAGAAAATTTCATGAAGCTGGGTTTTAAACCTTCAGATTAGGTGATAACTATATTGCTTATCTATCAGGGCTTTGAGGGCTCAGCCTTAAGGGAGGGATACTATCATATAATGGAAAATAATAATATAATTTCTCTTATATTTTATATTATTACTAAAATTCACTCCTGAACTCTTATTGTCTACTTCTATAGGATTATAATGTAGACTAGTTACTTGTACTCCTCCTATTCCAGACTTAGTATAAGTACTCCATTAGTTACATCCTAGTTCCTTAATCTGTAGATTAACGTCTTTAACGTTTTTTATGTGTTTTATCCTCATTCTTATCAATTTATATACCACTCTACTCCTAAACTCCTGGCAACAATTCAGTTTTCCTAAAATATGCAACCACATGCAACAGTAGATTGAGGCACAGCACATGAGCTGAGGCCAAGGTTGTTTCTACTTTTGTTGTCAACTCTCTTCGACTCCGGAGTAACTCTGTCCTACTCCAGGTCACTCTGCTCCTGCTCTGTATGTTCCTGACATCCAGTGACTGAGTTATTGATTTTGACTTCTACTGAAGTCATAGCAAAAGCTGCATTATACTGATATATTGTTGTAAAATTCTCTTGAGAAATAATCATTTCCAGTCAAGTAGTCGTGAAGAATTCCAGTAAGTGGTTGAAGGGAAGGTAGTTGAATCTGTCCTTGTAGACAGCACATGCCAAACTTTGGATAATTGACCCTTAAAGAAGTAAGCTTTTCACAGTCAAAGTAAAGAGCATGACAGTGAGGACAGATAACAGTTAACATGTCCAAGTTGAGATAGTGAATATTGTTCTTTAAGAATGGCTGTCCAGCTGGTGGATAAGGTATAGACTAAAGAACAGGTGATAGGATATTATCTAGAACAATAGTATTTTGATCCTGATAACTTATAAGCATATAGAGTTTTATTGTGCAAAAATCAACATACTATATTGTTATTATTATTGATTTGATTTACTTCATCATTTACACCATTATTATCCTGTATCTTCTGTATACCCAGTAAGAATTTGTTGTTAATAAATTCAATATCTGTTACTCACAACTATTTGGACTCTACCAAGGTTTTCCTCTATAACTCTATTTACATTCTAATCACTATTTTCATTTACTTGTTGTTCATCATATCTAGAGCATCATTTTCCATTCAATCACCATTTCATTAATTTGAGCTATTAGTTCCACTTGTACTTGATTTGCTTGTTGTTATTTATATAAATCAGCTATGGCTTCATCTAGGTTTGCAGGAACATATAAAAGAGTGACATAACATCTTTCTTCTTTTCTTCTATTCCAAACAGGAGCAAAAGGGATATTTTGAAGTGAAGGATGATAAGAGAGATTGTTGGGAATGATATATGAAAGGGATAAATGATGTCTTCCTCTTCTTTTATTATTCCAAACAGGTGCAAGAGGAATATTCTGAAGTAAAGGATAATGATAATAATAATGATTGAGGTTATCTATATGATGTTGAGTCCTATCTTCAGTTCTCCTAGCCTGACATTCTTTTTCAACAGAATCTATATCTCACAGTTGTCTTATTGTTCACTTATAGCTACTCTAAGAAAAAAGTATACTATTGCCTCTAAGAAAGAGACCTCTACTCTGGACCCCTCTCTTAATAAGCAGTTGTCAATCCTGTGCATATACAAATCACAATGGACCTCTAGTACCAGGTTTATAATAAAAGAGTTTATAGGTATACTATCATAACACTGCTCAAAGAAAGAGTTTTTCTAGGAGAGGAAATCTGGGCTTAGTCATACAGTTCAGGCTTTACACCATAGTTGTAGAGTATTGTCCCCTTTACACTTAGGGCCTGGCTTTCAATCAAGGTATAAAGAGAGTAGAGAGATATAAGAGAGCAAAGAGGAGAGTAAGAAAGAGTGGAAAATAGTAATTATGAGTTGAGAAAGCCAACTCAATAATGAGCTGGTATTATTTGTATATGTTATAGTCTTCTCGCATATCTATTTGGGTTAACTTATGAGAAGAAAAAGGCATGTGGTCTTCAGGGCAATCGATTGTATCCCATATATTAGCTAGATATGCTTATTGTTTGCTTCAATTTTATTCTAATCTATTCTAATTTGTTTGAATTTATTCTGAATTTTGAGTGAAAAAAGTATGTATACTGACCAATGCTTGTAAAGCATTGGTTAAGCATTGGGTAAGCAAACATTATTCTATATTTGGTGTAGTATATATACTAAACGAAATTTTCATTTGAGCCTCCAGCCCTTCCTGAACCTTTTACTAATTCTGTGTTATTAAGTTTATGTTGAAGTTAGTCTGCTATGCTCCCTTCCTATAACAGTCTGTGTGATAGTAAGTGGTGTTGTTTATCAGGTCACTTTGCTCTCTTTCAACAACAGTCTGTACAGCCACAGATAGTGTTGTCCATCAGGTTGCTTTGCTCCTTTCCAACAATGGTCTGCATCACAGTGAGCAATATTGTATGTCAGGTTGCTCTGCTCCCTTCCTATACTGGTAATTTATACTGTTGTAAGTCAGGTTACTCTGCTCTCTTTCTATACTAATAGTTTGTGTAAGGACAACTGGAGTAGAGCACTCCAGGAGATTCCTTAGTTAAATTATACTTTATGGAATATGCTACAACCTACCTCCAGGAGATTCCTCAGAGAATTAGATAAGGCTCCTAGAGGGAATAATCTACAATATATATATTACAGTGTCCTCATGTTTCTACTTTTGATAACCAGGGTCTGAACAATGAAATTGTGTAGGAGGTAATGGAGTATGCTTAGAACAATAGGATGAGTTTAAATATTACATAGTAATATTTGGTCAGTTACAGGGTCACTCCAGAGGATAATATGGGCTCTGGAGTCGTGTATGAGGGGTTCTCTTACATTTACCTCCTCTCTATGGTTGCTGCGCCTTATAGCAATAGTTTTGGACTTGAAAAGAGCATCAAAGTCCATCCAGCAGATGTGTCTTGGAGTGGCTGGATGCTTTCAATAGTACTCCATGACGAAGTCTGGCATCTTGACATCGGAGGCCATCTTCTAAGAGTTATGTTCTCTGCTAAACCCTTCCACTTAATCAGAAACTAGAACCTTCTCTAGTACCAACAACTATCTAATATCTCTTCTACTTCTCACTCTGCTTCTCCATCAACGACAATGGGCAGCAGTGGGGCTTGCAGCTTCCTTCCTGGTATCGGATCTTCTGGAGCAGTGAATAACTTTACTACGTTGAACACTGGGTACAACTGTCATATTCTGTGAGGCAACTTGAGACGGTAGGCTAATGGTCCTACTTGGCATTCTATTTCGAAGGGTCCTAGTCTGTGATGCAACAACTTCGGAGACGGATGTGTCGTTTGAATATCTGACGCATCTAGGTAGGTATACTCCAGTCTCCTAGTTTGAATATGGGGGCTAGAGACCTTCTTCGATTATAGTACTGCATCATGTCCTCCTGTGTCTTGCAGATTGTGGACTTGGTTTCTTCAGTGGTGGACTGCATTCTCTTTGTGAATTTGTTGACCATTTCCAGGCCTGAGAGGTTCTGTCTCGGCTCGAAGCCCATATGAGAGATTTGTTCCGTGTCTAGTAGGAACAGAGATTGTTGCGTTATAGAATAAATGTGGTTGTTGTGCTGGAACTCTACAATGGGTAGGAGGTCATACCAGTCATTCTGCTGTTTGTTGATGAATAGGTGAAAAAACTGGTCAAGCTCCTGGTTGACACATTCTGTTTATCCATTTGTCTGGGGGTACCAAGCTATGGAAGAGAACAGTCGTATACCCAGTAGCCTGTACAGTTCCTTAGTAAATGAAGCCATGAACTGGGGTCTGTAGTCAGAGATAACACATTTCAGGAGGCCATGGAGTTTCCAGACATAGTGGAGGAAGAGTCTGGCTACTTCTTCTGTTGTGACCGTTGTGTGCATCGAAACGAAGTGTACTCTTTTGAAGACGGAATCCACGGCAGTCATGACAGCGTCATACCCGAAGAACTCTGGGAGTTCGACCACAAAATCAATGCTGAGCGTATCCCACTGTTTGTCTGGAACGAAGAGCAGTTGAAGTTCACCAACTGAAGAGTGTCACCAAGGTTTCATTTAAAGACAGAGATCGCAGGTACTTACATACTGGCCAATATACTTAGACATCTAGGGCCACCAGTAGTTCCAGAACACTAGTTCTAGTGTCTTCCAATGCCCAGGGTATTCTGCAATCTGGGTGTCATGGCAAAGGGCTATGATTTGTCTGCATAGATCTAGGCTTTGCTATTATGCCACTAGAGAATTTTCTGTGGAAATGTAGTATGGGATATACATTATACTCCTGGATTTCACTATTAGAACCTACTCTAGAGACCTCCTACAAGCCCCAGACATAATCTAGACCCAAGATTGGGTACTTCTATTAGGTAGTTGTCAAGCTACCATATGCTAGAATAGCATATACCTTGGGAGGAACTGATGAGCTAGCATCAGGTTTCTTAGAGACAGACTATCAATGTTGATACTCTAGAACTCAGAGGTTAAAGGATACCTTTGGAATGTAATATAATTTTGATCTAGAGCAGACTTAAACTAATATGATACCAAGATAATAGATTAAAAGTCTATCAATGGCTAATGATCCTATCACTACTGGACTTAGTCAGGAAGCAGACATGTCATAGAGCAACAGGAATATTAATGACCTTCATATACACTTGCATGTATTTTGTCAAGAACGTGCGGAGCGGGAGTGGAGTTACTCTGGAGTAAAAGGGATTTGACAACAAAATGGGAACAACCTTGGCCTCAGCTCGTGTGCTGTGCCTTGATCTACTGTTGTGTGTGTGGTTACGTATTTCAGGAGGACGGAATTGTTGCCAGGAGTTTCAGAGAGGAATGGTATAGATTAATAGGAGTGAGAATAGGACAAGTAAAAGACATAAATGACTTTAATCTACGAACTAAGGAACTAGGATGTAACTACTGGAGTACTTATACTAAGTCCAGAATAGGAGGAGTACCAGTAACTAGTCTACATCGTGATCCTATAGGAGTAGACAACAGGAGTTTAGAAGCGAAAAATTAATAATATAAAATAAAAAGGAAATTATATTATTAAATGGTTATCTTTTGTCATATGACATATTTCTAGATTGTATTTGGAGTAGAAAGAAGCCAGTTCAGAGGTTAGAGGATGTCAGGTAGGAGTGAAGTATAGAGGTGGAGTAGAAGCACATAGCCATGGCTAATAGACATGAAGGATAAGGAGGTGACATCTGTCATGTCCACATGACAATGTCATAGAGGAGAGAAGTAAAAGAGGCTGGAAGAAAAAGAAGTTTTCTTTTTTATTTATTTTTAATTGAGTCTCATCAGTTTGTACTTTTAATATAACACTCAGAGAGCCCGAGAGAAAGGCAATGGAATCTTGACACCTGCTGCCATCTCAAGGGCTTGAGAGTTGTCTTATGGCACTTTTCTGAGTTCTAAGTGAAGTGGTTAGATTGTTGAGGAGACTGGAACTCTATACCCTACTTGGTCAAGAGACAAAACACAGCGATTGCTTGGACAACCTTCTATAAAGTAGTAGGCTTGAAAAGCCTGGCTAATCATTGACTCAGATTGTATCACATCCATAAGGTTTGGTATGGGGGTGTGGATTAGGGCTTAATTGAGTGTGGTAAGGCCTAGGAGTGGTTTACTGACTACTTTGATAGTGAGCTTGTTATGGTGTGTAAAGGTAGACACCTTAGGAATATTATGCAAAAAGGATCTAGATCAAGCTTACAATCCTTTTAAACATTTTTATCTTAATTATCATGCTAAGTTTCTATATTCTCTTTTTAATATCTTCATTTTTGATTTATCCTCACAAACTCTTTAGCATGCAATTGGGACCTGGTACCACATCTTTAGCTTGTGCCAGGCTAATAGTCCCTTTTGCTCCCTTTACTGTAGTATGTATATTTTCTCTTAGAACCAGAGCAGGCCATCTATGTTTGACCACTCTGAGAAGTATACTGCCCTATTAGCGGAGCCTCAGAGCTCTTATACTGCCCTAGCTATGGGTTCCTCTTGGTCTCTGTTCTGGTTCTCCTTGTGGATGTCAGATAGGAGCTTCCATTCTATGCCTGTTAGTTCTACCCCTTTCAGGGCATGCACTACAAGGAATTCTGGTTAAAAGAGAACTATGTTCTCATTGTCTGAAGCTCTGTTTCTATAATCAGCTCTTCTCGACAGTGTGTCTGGTTTGCCCATGGTGTGTTTGGAACAGTAGTGAAGCAAAAAGTCGAACCTAGCCAGATGCAAGGACCAATGGGCCTAATAACAGTTAAGTTTCTTAGTCGTCATGAAATACTCGAGGTTCTTGTGGTCAGTCCAGATCTCTACCAAATAGGTTATTCTTTCCAGGAAGTGCCTTCACTCTTCTAATGCATGGATAATAGCTAGCATTTCCTTATTGTGGATTTTGTAGTTTTGTTTCATGGAAGACAAGGATTTGCTGTAAAACACTACAGGGTGCTATTTTCCATCTATCATCAACTGCTGAGACAAGACTGCTTCTGTGGCAAAGTCTGAGCTGTCTGCTTCAATTCAGAAAGGCTCTGAGTCCTGAGGGGACATTAACACTGGAGCGGTGGTCACTGCTGTTTTGAGGTTCTCAAAGACCACCTGTTCTCTTCCACTCCACATCCAGACTTGTTTAGAGTGTGTCAGATCAAAGAGGGGTCAGGCTTTGGCTGAGAAGTCCTGAATGAACCTTTGGTAGAAGTTTACAAAGCCTAGAAAAGCCTGGATGTCCATCTTGTTTTCCAGAGTAGGCCACTCTTGAACTTCTGTGACCTTGACCAGATCCATAGAGACTTTATTCTCCAAGATGACTAGACCCAAGTACTTGATTCGCTCCTTGTAGAACTCATATTTCTCTAGACAAAAGAAAAAATTGTTTTCTTGTAAGATTTGTAGCACCCATCAGATAGCTCTTGCATGCTCTTCCTCTATTCTGGTAAAGATTAAGATGTCGTCCAGATAGACTATCACAATGCCTTCTGCTATGAGGTCTTGGAAGATGTCATTTATCATAGTTTGGAAGGTGGCTGGGCTGTTGGTCATCCCAAAGAATATTACTAAGGGTTTGAACAAGCCTTAATTGGTTTAGAAGACCACCTTCCACTCGTCTTTGGGCTTGATGTAGACATTGTTAAAACCCCAATAGACATTCAGTTTGGTGAAGTATTTAGCTCCATGGAGTTGGAATACGAGTTCAGAGATCAGTGGAAAGGAATATTTGTTCTTGACCATCATGGAATTGAGTGCATGATAGTCTTGAATCAACTGGAGCGAACTATTTTTCTTCTTGATAAAAAATACTAGAGCTGCCATGGGAGATTTAAAAGGGCGAATTTGCCCAGTGCACAGATTTTCCTCCAAGAAGGAGTTCAACTTCTTTTGTTCCACTGGAGATAGAGGGTAAACTTTCGACAACTTAGGCTCTAAGCCCAGAACAAGCTCAATAGTATGGTCTCACTGCCTGTGCTCTGGGAGGATGTTAAAGTCCTCCTTTGTGAACATGGATTTGAATTCTTTGGCATAGTCAGGTAGGGTGAAAAGTCCTTTCTGTGTTTCCGAGGCTTGGCAAGCTCCTTCTGCAAGTTTCTGGGAAATTGTGGAGATAGCACATAGGTCCTCTACAGTAGACTCTGGGAGAATTCTTGTCATGAAGAGTCTGTCCTCTTGCTCGTATTCAACTTCACAGGTCCAGAGGGAGGTCTCGTCCTCTTCTGAGTCCTCTGCATACTCTGGAGGGGGTTCAGATTAACAAATGTTGATAGCTCTGACCTCTATTTTCTTCCACAATGTTTGTTCTTTCTATATCATGTGGCATCTCTCACATCGAGAAGGGCATTGGTTCATCTGTACTTCTCTGGTTTGCCAATTGACCTCTAGGTTGTGGTCTTTAAGCCAGGTATAGCCAAGAATCATGCTTTGCTTTCTAAGGCTAGAGATGGCAAGGAGTGTCCTTTCAGAGTGGGTCTTGTAACAAAGGACTATATCTACTACTTCAGAGATTTGACTTGCTTTGTTGGGGGAGCTGTCCATGTTGTACACCAGTATAGGGTGAGAGATGCTTTAGGTGCTAATTCCCTTTATATAGACAAAGTCTTTATTTATAAAACTGCCTATAGCTCTAGAGTCCAAAAGTGCCTTGACAGAATGCATCTCACTGGTGTCAGTAGTACTGATCTCTATAGAAAGGATAATAGACGTTCCGCAGGTATTGAGGGTGTTAGCAGAGAGTTGTTTAGGTAGTCTTTTCTCCTACTTCAGCCTTTGAGATAGGACTTTCTTGTCTGGAGTAGAGAAGAGGGATACATCTATAGGTTTACAAATATCTGTATTGACTTCTTCTACGTTCAATATAGTGAACTTATTTACTAATAGCGACCAGGGCATACTTTTCGCTGGTCACACTCAACAAAATCTTCCTCTGGGGCGAAGCAAGCTTCCTCTTTCTTTACTGCATCCTTCAGAGCCATCAAGTCTTTGATTAATTCCTCCCTTTGTTCTGCAGTTAACCTTTGGACATCTAAGTAGTGGGAACAGCCCCTCACAAGATGGTTGGCCTCTCTGCACTGATAGCATCCTCACGGAGGTAGAGAGCATGTTTTCTAAATTGCATCTATGTCCATGGGTATTCCTCTAGATAGTGTAAGTGGAGAGGGCCTTGGTGGAACGGAGGGCCAAGTGTAAGGGGGCCGAGGTTGTCGACCAGAGCATGGATTAAAAGGCTTCATTTGCCAACTGCACCTGGTCAATTCTCTAGATAGCTATATGCTAGGCTTCTGGATCAGTGTTTACAGGTCGTCTGAAGGGCATAGTAGTAATTCAGCTCTAGATGTTCAACTTGAGGCCTTGGTGGAATTTTACCACTAAGGTCCAGGGGTTTATGTATCCAGTGTCTGAGGCTAAGGTCAGGAAACTGTCCAAGTAATTGTCCACCATCTGATTTTCTTGATAATATGAAGAGTCTTCCAAAGTGTTAACAGTATCTGCTTTCACATTGACTAGAAAGAATTGACTCTGGAACTGTTGTTCAAAGTCGGCCCAAGATTGAAAAATACTGGTGTCTGTCTCCTGGCAAAAGAGGTTTTCAGACTACCTTACAGCCTGTCCGTTCTTGAAAAAGATAAGGGTCCAAAAAGATTTTCTCCTCATCACAGCTGAACTGCTCTGGAGTTAGACGCAAATATAACATACAGGAGTTAAAGAAGACTTGACTGGAATTTTGTTTACCAGAGAAGTCTGGGAGAAAAGGGAATTTTGGCCTCATTTGCTGTTTAGACAGGGCAGCTGGAACTGTGGAAGGAGAGCTAACAGGAGAGGGAGATGCAGATATCAGGGGTGGAGCGACTGTTAGAACAGAGGTAAGGCTGATCATGAGTTGGGTGAGCTGTTGTAACTGGGTAGTTAGGTCCACAAGAGTAATGTTAATAGCGTGTTCTGAAGCATTCTGGCATTCAGTCAACTCTTGGAGATGGTACTGTAAGTAGCCCAAGATATTGGCTATACCTAGGGGGTGTTCATAGGAAGCGACATCTCTCTTGGAGCAGAGTGATCAGAGGGCCAGAGTTTGTCAGTGGAGGGCGACCAGAGGGCGGCTGTCCACTAAGAATTTCCAGGGCTCTGGTAATGAGATCTAATTCTGTTGTAAGGGCAACTAGAGCGGAGCATTCCAGGAAATTCCTTAGTTAAATTATACTCTATGGAATATATTACAACTTATCTCCAGGAGATTCCTCAGAGAATTAGATGAGGTTCCTAAAGGGAATAATCTACAATATATATATTACAGTGTCCTTATGTCCCTGCTTTTGGTAACCAGGGTCTGAACAATGAAATTGCATAAGAGGCAACAGAGTGTGCTTAGAACAATGGGATGAGTTTAAATATTACTATATAATATTTGGTTAGCTGCAGGGTCACTCCAGAGGACTAATATGGGCTCCAAAGTTGTGTGTGAGGGGTTCCCTTATAGTTTGCACTGTTGTACATCAGATTGCTTTGCTTCTTTCCTTCACTGGTAGTTTGTACTGTTGTAAGTCAGGTTGCTTTGCTCTCTTCCTACAATAGTAAGGCCACAGTCAGCTTGCTTTGCTCACTACCTGTTCCAATTTTATTTCAATTTATCCTAATTTATTTGAATTTATTCTGAATTTATATGAATTTTTGAGTGAAAAGAAAAAGAATACTGACCAATGCTTGTAAAGCATTGGCTAAGCATTGGGTAAGCAGACATCACTCCTATATTTGGTGCAGCATATATACTAGACAAGGTTTTCATCTAGGCCTCTGGCCCTTCTTGAACCCTCTACTGTAAGAGGACACCTCCATTCCTACCTCTAAATGACATGACAATGCTCCAGAGCTACCTTAGCCTGTTTAACTAGTAATGCTTAAACACACTAGTTTAGCTCCGATCCTGCTAACCCTGACACTGAGGGATGTATATAATATAAAAGATCCCTCCAGGAGCCTCATCCTAATCTCTGAGAATTCTCCTGGAGGTGAGTTGTATCATAACTACTAACTGTAATATTAACTGAGGATTCTCCTGGAGTCTTGTGTCCAGTCGTCCTTACATCTACTAATTCTGTGTTATTAAGTTTATGTTGAAGTCAGTCTGCTACACTCCCTTTCAACAATGGTCTGCATAGCTACAGATAGTATTGTCCATCAGGTCGCTCTGTTTCCTTCCTACACTGGTAGTTTGTATTGTTGTGCATTAGGTCGCTGTGTTCTCTTCCTTTACTGTTAATTTACACTATTGTGTGTTAGGTCGCTGTGCTCTCTTCCTTTATTGTGAATTTGCACTATTGTAAGTCAGGTTGCTTTGCTCCCTTCCTACAACAGTAAGGCCACAGTCAGCTTGCTTTTCTCACTACCTGTTCCAATTTTATTCTAATTTATCCTAATTTATTTGAATTTATTCTGAATGTATTTGAATTTTGTAGAGTTTTTGAGTGAAAAGAGAGCTATTATGTAAAACTTAGTCATGATTAGGTGAAGCTTTGTCATGCTCACTCAGCAGCCATCCTCCCACATCGGTCTTGCATATATACTAGACAAGGTTTTCATCTGGGCCTACACACCAACAAATAGTAGCAGTATCTTTTTGCAGAGGAAACTTATGAGATATATCAAGTTCTTGCATCTCAGACAGAATATACACTTGGGTCACTCAGAAGCTGACAATCAACATGCTCAGTGGTTGCTAGAGATTGGTGCTAGGTCAACTATGGATAATAATGAGATGATTCAAGTTCCTCAGTCCATGGTTTGTGCTAATCTCAATAGTCTTATCAACAAAATCTATCCAGGAATTGGCAACTCAAGGGCTCAAGATGACCAGTACTTCTTGGATTGCATTATTTTTTGTCCTAGAAATAATGAAGTCTATGATATCAATGAGGCCATTCTCCAACAGTTCAACCCAAATACAGAGGTCTATATGCTGAGAAGTGTGGACTCTGTATCTGAAGAAGATAGAATGCACTATGTTTATCCTGTACAGTTTCTTCAACAACTCAATGCTGGTGGATTGTCTCCTGCTTTACTTTGTCTCAAGGTTGGCTCTCCAGTTATCTTATTGAGGAACTTGGATCCAGGAGAAGGACTTTGTAATGGGACAAGAATAGTAGTGTTAAATGTGAGGAGAAAGGTGCTCCAGTGCAGGATTATCAGCAAGGATAGGAGATTTAAAGGCAAGGTGGTGTTAATTCCAAGGATCAGGTTATCACCTAATACAGAGACATTGCCTGTGCCACTCAAGAGACTTCAATTCCCAGTCAGGCTGGCCTTTGCTATGACCATTAACAAGTCTCAAGGACAGTCAGTGGAGTATGTGGGGATTAATTTGCAGACATCAGTGTTCTCCCATTGACAACTTTATGTGGTCTTTTCAAGATGTACTTCATCTCTGAACATCTCAGTACTTCTTCCAGAGCAGAGCCAAGAGAGTAGAAGGACACTTAATGTAGTATATAAAGAAGTATTTAATAGCATTAGATTATAAATTGTATTTGTATCTAACAATGGACTTGAGATTGATTTTTAATGATTTGAGAGATGAAAAAAAAGCAGACTGCTATTAGAAGAAAGCATAGCAACCTTTCAGACTATACTATCTACTACTTTACAGACTGTTGTAGGAAGAAAATATAGTGGATTGACTATAACACAAACTCAATAACATAATATTACAGAAACTTTAACCTCACAGACTGTTAAGGGAAGGGAGCATAGTGACCTGACAGACAACACTATCTGCTACTTCACAAACTGTTGTAGAAAGGGAGCATAGCAAACTGACTTCAACATAAACTTCACAAGCTAGGCCATGTAAGGGCGACTGGGCACAAGACTCTAGGAGAATTCTTAGTTAATATTACAGTTAGTAGTTATGATACAACTCATTTCCAGGAGAATTCTCAGAGATTAGGATAAGGCTCCTAGAGGGATCTTTTACATTATATACATCCCTCAGTGTCAGGGTTAGCAGGATCGGAGCTAAACTAGTGTGTTTAAGCATTACTAGTTAAACAGGCTAAGGTAGCTCCGGAGCATTGTCATGTCGTTCAGGGGTAGGAATGGAGGTGTCCCCTTACAGGCCAGAGGCCTGGATGAAAACCTTGTCTAGTCTAGTATATATGCAAGAAGGAATGTGGGAGTGATACTGCTGACACATAGTTTAACTTTTCACATGCCCTCTCTTTTCACTCAAATTTACTCAAATAATTCTATAAAATTCAAATAAATTCAGTAAAATCTAAAAAAAATAGAGATTGACTTTTTATTCTCACATGACCTTTCTTTTCACTGAAAAATTCTATTAACACATTAAAAAATTCAAATAAATTCAGAAAAAATTCAAATAAATTGGAAAAAATTGTAATAAATTGGAAAAGACAGTAAACAAGACAAGCTGACTTACAACAGTGCAAAACACCAGTGTAGGAAGAAAGCAAAGTGACCTGATGTATAATATTACTCACTATGACACAGATCATTGTTAGAAGGAAGCAAAGCTATCTGATAAACAACACTATTTGCAGCTGTGTGGACCATTGTTGGAAGAGAGCAAAGTGACCTGATAGACAATACTATCTGCAGCTGCATAGACCATTGTAGGAAAGAAGTATAGTAAACTAATTTCAACATAAACTTAATAACATAGAATTAGTAGAGGGTTCATAATGGGCTAAAGGCCTAAATAGAAACCTTGTCTAGTATGTATACTGCACCAAACGTGGGAGTGATGCCTGCTGATTAATTGTACCTAATCATTCCCATACTCTCTCTTGCTATTCAAAAACCTCTACAAAATTCAAATAAAATCGAATAAAATCAGGGGAATTTGGAGGAAATTGGTGAATGACTTTCTGTTTTCTTTTCTTATTTTACCAAATTTCAACAATATATTCTATTATCACAACCCTCCTCTTTTCATAATTCAACACAAATGGATGTGTGGGAGGGACATAACATGTACAAATAATGCCAGCTTATCATCGAGTTCGCTCTCTCAAATCATAGTTACTATTTCTTACCCTCCTCTGTCCTCCTCTTTGCTCTCTTATACCTCTCTACTCTCTCTATACCTTGACTGGAAGCCGGGCCCTAGGTGTAAAGGGGACAGTACTCTACAACTATGGTGTAGAGCTTGGAGTGTGTAACTAAGCTCAGGTCTCCTCTCCCAGAAGGACTCTTTCCTTGAGCAGTGCTTGGTAGTATACCTCTTCTATTATAAACTCTGTGCTGCGCTCTATTGTGAGTGGTACACGCAAAGGAGTGGCAATTATTCATTAAGAAGCCGCTTAGAGTAGGGGTTCCCTTCTTAGGGGCAATAGTATACCTTTTTCTTAGAGTAGCTGTAAGTGAACAGTAAGACAATTGTGAGAAATGGATCCTGTTGAAGAAGAACGTCAGGCTAGAAGAGCTGAGGAGAGAGCACAACGATATGCTTTGCTCCAAAATGTTCCTCCTACTCCTGTTTGGAATAGAGATAGAGGAAGGGAAAGAAAAAGATTCTATTTGGCTCTTGTTTATGTTCCACAAAATCTTGAGAATGCTATACTTGATTTGCATAGACGTCAACTTGCTGAGCAACAACAGAGGACAACTGAGGAATATGGAGCACAAATCACAAGAGTAGAAGCAAAAAGGCAAAGACAGGAGAATGTGGTTCAGAGGGATAGAGAAGTTGAAGTAGAAGAACAGAGACAGGTGGAAATTAATCAAATAATGAAAGAATGGAGGAATGAGGATGCAGATGCTCTTGATTATGAAGAACAGCAGAATAGAAGAGATATTGGTGATCTAAATGTGGATAGAAATATGCAGGAAAATATTCTGAGAGTTGTGAATAACATATTTCACACATTGTCTGTAGATAAATATTGATTAAGTTTAACAGGATGTTAAGGAAGGAAATATTCAAGAGTTAGATGTGCAAGATAATGTGGTTTAGGTATGATAATTTTTGAATACCAAAATTCTATATTGTTAACAGTTGAACTAGATTCAAGATGCCATTGTTCCAGATGATATCCCACCACCTGT
>Ga0157362_1000334_pt1 | contig 15673 bp, 8 predicted proteins | sample AttlaeALBM3_FD_111480 | JGI IMG/M metagenome (GOLD analysis project Ga0157362, IMG submission 111480) | Fungus gardens microbial communities from leaf cutter ant in Ribeirão Preto, State of São Paulo, Brazil - Atta laevigata ALBM3 | ecosystem: Host-associated > Fungi > Mycelium > Unclassified ... | reverse complement strand
GCCGCAAAAGATTTAAATTTAATAAATGAAATTAAAAATTTAAATCTTCTGCGTTTCAATTTTCCTTCAAAATCGGCATGAACTTTCCGGACAACCCAATAATAGAATCTATATGTGTTTTATACTCGGTTTTATATCTAGGGCTTTCTTAAATTAAAAAATATTTTTGAAATATCAGAATTGTGGTTAAACATTAAAAAAAAAAATATGTATATTTTGTTCTAAGTATTTTTAAAAAAGGAAACTCCAAGGAGAAAAAAGAGCCAAGAATCCATTTCACTCAAGTTTCGTGAAGGGACATTGAGGAATCGACTTAAAAATTTTTTAACATATTTTTAGTCGCTATTAACAGCAGCGCAAGGATTGTTTATTTATATTAACTCAATTTAAACATGAAAACACATGACGAGAGCGACTGCCGTCCATATTCTGTATAGTGTACACTTGATGGTGTCCCACCAAGAGAGAGAGAGAGAGAGAGAGGACGTTCACCGGCGCGCCACGTTCGCAGAAGCTGACAGCGAAAGAGGACAGTCATTCGAGATAATAAATCTCATCATGTGCATGCAACGCCAAAAAAGCGGTCGCGCCGCGCGCGTTTCAGAACGCGCACCGAAACGAAATCGCGCGGAGAAGCGCAACGCTTCGTCAGGTAATGCCATTAACATTCAACATCTGACGGGCAGGAGCATCGCGTTCGCGAATGGTCTCCGTTCTATCTAGAGGCCCGAGATAAGATTTGAAGTTCCCCTGTTCTAAATTTAAACTCAGGAAACATGTTATCAGATCTTTTACTAAAATTAAGACGAGATTATGAGGAACAAGTTATGATCCTCATAATCCGCTAGTCTCGACTACGGTTATCATCTCTTTAGATTTCGACCAGAGATTCCGGCTTTTTGAACGAATTTCCGGCTCTCTGACAGAAAAAATTTCATGAGAGAATGCACTATAAGACGGTAACAGTTTTAATAGTGGCAATCATTCTCCGATAGGAAAGATAGCAATCGTTATCTCAACGCTGTGTACGGATAATAATAAATCAGATATTTATGCGATATACAAATCATGGAATTAAGAATCATTTATACTGGCTGCAGTAAACTGTTAACTTATGCTGTAAGCTATAAGAAATTGACATTCACAGTTGAACGTGAGGAGAATGATCGAGTACATTCTCCTTACATTTGACTGTGATTGGTCAATTTCTTATAGTTTACAGCATAAGTTAACACTTTGTAGCCAGTGTAAATCGGTCGCAATGCACAACATTTTCATTTTTTTACAATATAAAATGTATAATGTCAGCTAATATTTAGGGAATGCCATTATTTTGCTATTGTAAGTGTGTGTATGCGCACATCTTCGGAAATACAACATCTAATTCCACCATGTATACAAATAATAATAAATCTATATTTAAATTTCTCTAACATAGTCGCTTAGTAATCACTTAGAAATTTCTTTAAAATTCTTTTCCAAATTCGTGGAGATAATGCGAGTCGAATGTAGAAAGAACGGCGATGAGTCACATGTTTGCAAATGATGATTGAATGACTGTACAATGAGAGTGTCGCTGTTTCATTAATTGTTCGATATAATAGGCAGCATCAGTCTCTTCGTGTCGACCGCCAATGTCAATGACTTCGAAGAGAGAGCCTTGACTGCGAACAGACTTCTCTCACCTCTGTGGAGAAAAGATCCTGTACAAATTACACGTAACCGACCACTCGTTTCAGACTTGCTCCGTGTCAAACGTTCAAAGGATACCGCTCATACGTTACGTGATACTTCGGATATTTTAAAAACAATCAGATACGCAAATCTGAAACTATTAAATCTGGTCAATTTGATTAAAAAATTGATTGACTAAAATTTGATTATCGATAGGTTGTATGCTTTGATTGATTATAGTGGCAGGTTGTTCAAACAACCTTCATTCTCGAGATTCTTCGAAGTATGATAATCGATAGTCATTAGACTCTTCTAATTTTGCCTTTCCGCTTATTTAAGTCCGCTCGCGTTACGATCTCTGCGTAAACGAGGCATAAATCTAGTAGAAAAATAGGCAAGAACGGCCGTACAAAAAAAGGGACTGTAAGATATCGGATCGCGAGAATTCTCGGTATAACCGACGGAACAAAATCGAAGAAGAAATGAGCGGAAACGAGAGGACTCGGGGTCCGTTCTTGTGATCGTAAAGCGAAATCCTCTCCTTGGAAACTTCTACTTTCCTAAGCCCTTCTTCTACGTATCGCGTATTTCTTACGTGAACTTTATTACCATCATGTCCACTCGCATCCATCTCCGTCCCTTCTTTCACGGCCTAGCAGCATTTTCTCCGGGGTTATCCCAGGGTTTGATCGTGCAACTGCTGACGGACATTTTTCCCTTCTCGACTCTATTTCCACATCTCTAAATCTCACGCTCTCATGAGCAACCTTGTCGCGGGAACGTCATTTCGTAAAGCATTGCCAGCATCGTGACACATGCAAAGTGCATAATATTCTAATATATATTATGTAGATATCGTAAACATCTTTATTAGGAACAAAAATGCTAAGAAAATTTTATTTGAATGTTTACATATTAAATTATATGGTGCAAAAATAACTAACGAAGCATTAAAAAAACTGCTTCGGTAAAAGATAGATACAGACGATAACATAAAAGATAAAAGATAGATACAGACGATAACAGAAGATAACATTTTTAGCAAGGAAGTTGAATGATTTATAACGATTCTGTTCAGCCGATCATACATTTAGCCTAATCAACGCATTTATCGAGAAGTCGTTGCGTTAATCGGTAAAGGACGCATCCTGTTTGCTTCTCTCTTTTATGACATTAAAAAAAACACAAGTACATAACGAGATCGTTATTTCCAACATTCCAACCTGATTCGGAGACACGCAAAGCGTTTAATAGAGGGCCGTGAGCATTCTGGACGCACAAACACGCGCCCCGGGTGCAATTGTGGCTATTGCGCCCAATGGAAGAAATCGAATGACGATTCTCTCGCAATCGTCGTGTAAGGACTAACTGCACATTAGAATATTCGTGACCGGTCTCGATTTGCATTCCTCTTCCCAAGGTCTTCAGAGCCGACCCTTTTTCTACAGACGGCAAAGGGCGAGCAAATCCATTCGCTCTTCTATACCTCTTTCTCTTTCTCTCTTTCTCTCTTTTTCTCTCTTTTTCTCACTCACTCTAGTCTACCATTTCTTCGAAGACGCTCGTCTCCGGTTAAAACGCTCGCCGACACGGTTTCCTCTCGCGAGGAACAAAATGCTGCTTCCTTACGAGTTTTTGCAAGAGAGATTCGCGAAGCGTCGAAAGTACTCTTCAAAGCTTAAACCTGTCGATAAGAAGCGGTATTACAAATATACACAGGCTGTCCGACGCAAATCGTTGAAATTTTCATAACGAAACTTCCGATAAATTATTCTAGAAATAGATTGGTCGGATAGGACGATCGTTATCCTACAAAGATTCAGAGATTCAGAGATCAAATGATTTGACGATATCGGCTTCCTTTTACTCGTCTTGTATTCGTCTTCCTTACTTGCCAGTCTCTCCAGTTCGAAAGATACGATATTACGCGAGATTGAAGCGACTATGTTGTCCGAAGCAAAACGTCTTCAATAATTACAAGATTTTTTCCCTTGTTTAAAATTTTTTTAAATGTTGTCTAAAACGTTGTTATGATATAATTTCCGGTCGCACTATTATCAAAACGATCACTGATAAAACTATTATTAAGAAAGTATTAACATTTATAAAATTATACTGCTATCACCGATCTTCCTACGCAATGCCTCTGAATTACTGTAAGTTCAATTCTCACGATTCCGAACTCAATATAAGACGAAATAAAAATTTCCAAAATATTGTGTTATGACGTGATATACTGAAAAAATACAAAATTATATTCCACTTCGCGCAATCGTATGAATAGATAGGAATAAATCTCTCGTATTAAGCTCATCGAGCCTTTCCAAAGCACTTTGCTGCGTACGTCGTGTCGCGCACATCCAATCTGCATATGTAAGGATAATGGCGTTGCCGCGTGTAAATTATTTTTAATACGTGGGCATGAGAGTGCGTGAATACCCCGTGAATACGTACTCGTGTAGAAGAGCGTTTTTCTTGGAAAAAAAATCCCGCTGCTATACCCATACGTAACGAGCTGCCCGATCATATTAAAACCTCCGAGAGGGCGAGCCTCTTTACCCCGTAATCGCAAGCGAGTTCACGGTTTCAGGTTCTAGGTCGTTCTCTCTTAAATCCCAAGCACGTAACCGCAACAAGAGCGTGAGTAAAGCAGGCTGTAGCTACGCAGGATGATCAACTCCTAATAATTTGCGATCAGTGCGACTCGTTATTATGGGTTACTCAAGCGTTTCGTCGTTAATTGCGGCGCAACGTCCATCTCGCGTTGAATAAAAAAAAGAGAGAGAGAGAGAGAGAGAGAGAGAGAGAGAGAAAGAGAAGATCGAGTACCTTGATAACGCGCTCAATCACGATATTACGTATTCCGCGCATGATTTTACCACGTCATATTGTGCGCGACTGCTATGATTTCATTATATCCCATGAGAAACGAACTGTCTAAATATATCCAACGAGACAATGTCTACATAATAAGATACGCGAGTACGTAATCGATGCTCCAGAGAAACGATCGGTAGTCAAAGGCGATGTTCTCAACTTGGAGACCCTTAGTACATTGCTTGTCTTTTACGTCATAATGATTGATTATCCGAACAATGTAGTTGTGCGAGGAAAAATAAAATGCGAAATGCTGTTTCACGGTTGCGATCTCCTGTCATAGTCCGCGTTTGATTGAATCTCACAATCAGAAATCCAAAACTTTGTATAACGACGTTAACTGCATTTATATGAAATTCTAATTTATCGATTTTAATATATATTATTTGAGTCCCACAACATTTAATTTTTAATAATTCTAAAATTTTTTATGAGGAAAAATTTTTCTTACCTTCTAAAATTTTAAAATAAATAAAAATAAATTATTAACAACGTTTATGTTTGTTAACTTTAAACTTTGCCAAATAGAAGGAAATTAATATTAAAACTGTCCAATGCTACTATTATTCTCGGTATATAAGTAACATCAATATTACATAAAATCTGCCTGAATAGTTTTATTTAATAAAGAGGTTATTGTAAAAATATTTGAAGTACAGGTGAGAATCACTGTTTTAAGACTTTCCAAAGAAAACAGCAAATCCATAAGTTGTTCTGGTACTAACTGAATTATGACTCCTAAAGAGTGAATCATAAAAAAGTGTGCAAGGTCGTGCGCCCCTTACTATGAAGTCGCTCGACCACTCGATCTTGCACACACATATAATTGGAGATTCTTTCGGGATAGAACCGAATTCTATAAATAGTTACACTTTTTGGTATCCTGCTATCAAGACGATTCTTTTCCTTTAATCTTCGTTTTTCTCGATGTTGCTTCACTATTCTTGATGATCGAAAAACATATATGTTCGATTATTTGCGAAAAACAATATTTCTAAAATTATCAAATTTTTGTAAATTGGTCATATTGAATTATGTGATGTATAACATATTTATCGAGCTTCCTTTGAATTTATATAAAAAATTCACTTCAAAAGCTATTATGTCTGTTTATTGTCTTAGTGATATGGAATTCATCCCTTATCGTTGAGATAATTTTCAGACATACCTATTTGAAACACCTCATGCTGCCTCGATCAATCGCGAAATGCATGAGGATCACTGTCCTAGAGGTATCAAAATGGAGGAGCGAATGCCGTCGAAGCCTTCGGGGCAGTATGGCTCCTCCGATCGTCTCAGTCCGAGGCTGTTCGCGAGCTAAAACCGAGAGTTCCGTACACAGAGAAAAAAAAAAGAGAAAGGAAGAGAGGTGCGCGCGGGGTAGTGATGAAGGGGATACCGGTAAGAGCAACGGGGAGGAAGGAAGGGTCTCTGGACGGGAAAAAGACGAGAAGAGATGCTTGGGAGGAAAGGAAAGAAGAGGGCCTTACATAGCGATTGCTGGCAGAGCTTGAAATAGACCTCGGCAAGAATCCCCCTGTGGCATCCTCTCCCTCGCTTCTCCTGCTCCTTCCAGCCATCTTCCTCTCGTCTTCCTCTTCGTCGCGCAGCCGACGATGGTCGCCGCTGACCGCCGTTGGCCGTCGCTGGCCGCTACGGCGTACCCCGTCTTCGCTTTTGTTTTAGCAAAAAAAGACCAAGTCCCTTGGCGCGGCTGTGAGAAGTTGTTCTCTAGCGTCTCCCTCGCATGGAGCGGATCAAGGTAGGAGGGAGGAAGAAGAAAGCGAAGAAGACGACGAAGAAGAAGAGGATGAAGAAGACGATGAAGAAGAAAACGAAACGAAAGAGAAAAGTAATGGTAAGAGAAAACGGAAGGACGAGAAGACAACGACGACGATGAGATGGTGATCGTGCCTGTTGAAGAATCGCTTGTTTATCCAGTACACCGAACTTCTGCTTTAGTCTCACCCACCACCACATACATGATGTATAGGAGAGAACCCCGTAAGTATCGCCGGACTTAAGTGCACTCGAGCGAGCGCGATGCATTCCCACGGGAATACCACGATGGGAATTCAACCTGTTAAACTGACCTATACCAAGGTATCCAGCGGAACGTGATTTGCGCCGTGAGGTATAAACCCAAGCATTCACGGTACAATTGATATGCACAGAAATCTGAATACACACAAGTTCCCTGCAGCCGAATATCCCATTTCTCTTAGGCAAGTCTGCAAGCGCGAAAACCGATTAATTTTATTGTAATTCATTCGGTGGTGAAGGAAGATATATAATATGAAATATGAAAGCGATTAATCTTTCTTGATCAACAAAGGATGAGGAATCTCTCGTAAAAGCACATCTCTCTCTCTCTCTCTCTCTCTCTCTCTCTCTCTCTTTCTCCTCCCTTTCTCCATTAATAAAATCCACATCCTGCATCAAACACGTTTAATGAAGTAGCGGCAACCGCGAAACGCCTCCTTAGACCGCGCGCTCGGCGCTACTCCGACCGATTCATCTGCATTCCTGAATCGTGGTCCACGAAGGAAACCGTCACGGTGCGCTACCCTGTCATTAACTTCGCGGCACGGCATCCTCCCGTGTGCAAGAGTTGCAATAGGCGGACATTGCGCGGAGTCAGAGAAAGAAAGAGACAGAGACATAAATAGAGAGACGATTTCCGTTGTGCGGTAGGTCTTGAATGTCACGCGAGGTCCTTTTTGCTCAAGATCGCCCGCACAGGGCGTCGCGTACCAGAAATAACACATCGCGTATCTGATCATTGATCCGGTAATTCCGCCACTAGGCAGCATCTTCACGAGAGAGAGATAATACCGTAAAAGGACGATGCAACGATGAGGGGATGAGAGACACGAAGGGGATAGATGGAAGACGCGCTACGTTTTCTGGAACGTAGAGACGCATCGGTTCCTCTCGTACCGGTTTCGATATTGTAATCAGACGACTGGGTAAGCCTATATTCCGCTCACGATATATTCCGAGAGCAGGTGGATCGATCTCTCGGATCAGACGCGAACACATGGTCAGAAATGAAGCCTACCTTGAGATGTGAATCTTTTTGCGACTCGCGTTATCGAGACATACTTGCGCCGATACCGGTGTTACTGCTTCATTGCTTTATAAAATATATTTTCTCTATTAATAATTTACTCTTCGGAAACACATTTGTCAAACCATAGCGGAATAAATAAAATATACATTTACAAACTGATTTTATTAAATATTTAAAAGTTTTTCAAACAACGCTTGTTTAAAGATAAAGATTTTGCTGGGAGTGAATGTGATTGAGAGAATGTAAGTTAAATAAATAAATCGGAACCAAAAAACAGAAAAAAAGCAGAAAATTTAAACGCGAATAACAGTTTTCAATATCAAATAGCCAACGTTGAGAGTAGCAAATTCCACGATAACAAATCCTACGATCGTGAAAGATTTCTTCTTAGAGAGAATCAAGTATCCTGGTTTTGTAATTCTTAACGACAGTTTGGTATCGCTATATTACCATTGCGAAGTTTCCATATACAGGGTGTCTCAAAATTGACGATAAATATTTTAAAGAGATTTCTTGTAATATTTTGAAACAAAAAGTCTAAGGTCCAGTTTTTCATTTTCTGATTAACTTGTAGTTAAGCTTAAGTAGTTACCTGATGTTTTATCCAACCTCTTTTATGGCGATGTCATGGATGACCCCATTGGATGAAATATAAGATCAAGCTTAATAAATAAATTAATCAGATAATGAAAAATTGGGCCTAATACAGAAATGCCGAAGCTAAGTTTTAAAATGGAAAGAATCTAAAAATGATGAATGACTGGGATAAAATTTCGCGCGCTCAGGCGTGAATGGCAAGATGGTCAGTATGAAGATATTTCCTCTAATTTCATGCTTTTGACAATAACAAAATTCAGCACTTTCACACTGATCATCTTACTATTCCTGAGCGCGCAAAATTCCTTGTCACATTCATAATTTTTAAACGCTTCTTATTTAAAAGCTATAATAACCTCGATATTTTTGTACTTGGCTTTTCGTCTTAAAATATGACAAAGAATCTGTCTTTAAAATATTTATCATCATAGAGTTTTGGGACACCCTATATCTGCGCAACAATAATATAACGATATCGGCACTATCGTTAAGAACATTGAGGTACTGTATCAGTGAAACATGTTATAAAGCGACAATAATAAAACGGGATTTAATAATAATAATAATAATAATAATAATAATAATATTAACTTTATTGTCACAAATTTCAACTGCTGAGAAAAATACACGATGGTCCCGATAAAATGTCAGTGTTTCGCGTGTATTAAGAATGCAGAATAGTTTCGAGACGACAGCAAAAAATACATATTAGACCTGTTTTTTTTGACTGAACTTTTGCATTATTTCTTCTTCATCAATTCATCTTTCTTTCTTTTCTCTCCAGAAGGAAAGAAGAGGAAGAAAGATGAAAAGTTGAGCCAAAACGAACAGCCCTATTCTTACTGATCGATCGATGAAACGTCGTACAAAGTAGAACGTATGACACACGAGCAATGCGATAACTCGTTAATACGCCCCGTTCACAGAGTGACGCGTTTTGCGATACGATCTCATATCATTAATCACACGAAAGCTTAATTGAGACGCGCCCGGTAGTCCTCGCACGCGCCGCATCGCAATATCTGCGATGCGTGCGTGCATGCGTGCGCGTGCATGTGTCCGCTCGCAAGTTGGTGAGCCAGAGAATTCCAGCGGATCTTGCGATGACGATGCGCTTCGAAAGAAGTTGAACGCGGGAAGGAGCGGATTGCAAGAACAAGACGGCGCCAAAGGACGCGAAGGAAGCAACCAGTCGAAGCGCTCTCGTTACTCACATCCATCGGCCCGTCTTCTTCACGCAAAGTATGCGTGCTACCTCGCTATGATTTTGTCGAGCGAGGTTTACACATATTATTAGACCGATATTTTGGATGAGTACTTGGATGAGCACAGATTACGTATAGGTATTAATAATCGAGTCCAGCAGCTCGGTTTATTTTGCTCAAATCTCGAGGTCTAGGCTGATCCAGGTATCAATGTTCACGAGCCGGTCTTTCGTAGATCGAAGGTATAATTATACAGATTTCCTTCTCGGAGGCAAACGATTTGTTGCAATTAGTGTTGGATTTGAGCGGCACGATCGTGCGTGTCGTTTCGCTGAATGAAGTGAGGTGGATTTTTAGGGATAGATGATATCGGGGGGCGCGTACGAGAGGATGCCTCCGAGAAGGCGTTCAGAAATGAAGTCTGCCTTGAAACCGACGTCTTTTTGCTGCTTGCCGTCGATACAAATCCACGGAGAACCGTGAAGACCGCGGCAAAGTAAAATTCCGTACCGAGCGAAAGAAACGATGCGGCGTTACAACGGAGGAGGATTTACGGTGTCGGGAACAAAATAAGAGCGAGTGCGAACGCACAGATGTTATTAATGTAAATGGGATTAACGTAAATGCTACGTTGATCGATATGGGGATAACGACGTTCTTGCTATTACTCGCCCTTTCATATTATTTCATGTCCGCGCGATATACTTACAAATGGATTATACCTCTTTGCCGAGCAAACATTATTCATACGACGACTTTGCTAGTTAATATAATTAAGTCGATGTAATCACACGTTGTGTGCTAATTTACAATTGCGCCAACGAGAGAGTAACGCAGAATATAGTAACGCTTGACAAGTGGCTACTCCTCCGACAACTGGAGTGGTCGCAGTTTTTGTTGTTGCAAAAATAATTATTTGCTTTAACGATTAATGATCGATCGAAGTTGATTAACTTATTATTCGACATGAAGGTGCGTATATTACTCATTATGTTCATACAGCGAAAATAATATTACTAAAGTTAAAGGCTAAAGTTAATTGGTTAATTATTAAAAACAACTTGTCAAGTCGAGAATACGTCTTTTCATCTGTCGAGAAAGATTTTCTGCCGTTAAATGTCCACGATTACCTTTCTCGAATACTTTACGACCGCGAGAATAAAGACATCCCCTCGTTCTCCCCTTGAATTCTAATGTATTATATACTCGATTTTGCAAATCATCTTTGCAGTCAAGGGAAGGAGAAGGGCGATCCGTCCAAATCAAGCGTGGCGTCATCGATCGCGAGACATGCCTCCACGTTGCTCAGGATGAACATTTCTATTGTACGTTCTTCCTTCAATCTTGTCACCCGCAATTTTTTTTCCAGTTCAATTACTTTTCGATTCGTCTTCATACGGTCGTCATCATTGTCGTCTTCGTCGCCCTCGACGCAGCCGCCACCGCCGTCCCCTTCGTGCGTTGGACTTCTGCTCTAGGTTAGCCAGTGAATCATCTTCAACGACCCCCTCCTCTGAGATCCGGGCAGAAGACTCTTAAGGGGGCTCACGGCGCAGCGCGAGGCCAGTCCGAGAACGCGATCCTAACACTAACATCCGGTGTATTCCGAGAGAGAGAGAGAGAGAGAGAGAGAGAGAGAGAGAAGACGAGAGTCGGAAACGGAAACGACTGACTGATCGTCGCATTGCCAACACAGTAATCGGTACGCTAACATGAAGATCATCCTGTTGCTCTTCGTCGTCGCGGCCTTCGCCTCAGGTTAGTACCCTTTTACACCACGACACAATGCCAGCTCGTTCGTGTTCGCTCACTTTAATATCCGCAGTGACGGCTTCATTATTATGAAATGATTGTTCTCTTAACTTCATCATAAGCATGTTGGATATACTCTTCCGCTCGACCATCGACGTCTCTGTACAATATTTTGATTATTCATTTAACGCGTAGTGTTATTCGTGAAAACGACAATCGTTTATTTTAACACTGAAGAAATTTTCAAAATTACATAAAAGATGAGATTGTAAAATTGAATTGTGAATTATGAATATATATTTGTGACTAAATTATTTTAATATCTTATTCCTTTTACTTTAAATGTTTTGTGAAGATTTAATAATATATTTTTAAAAAAATATATATTTTTTTAATATAACTATATATTCGATATATTTTTCTCTAAATAGATCTTTCTCAGCTACAAATGCTACAATTATTATTTGAAAATTCTAATATCTGTTGTTTGTTTTCTCTATTTTAATTAATTACTTTTAATATTATTCCCATTAAATATATTTTTGTATTTAAAAACATTTCTACATTAACACTCAACGTTTTTAAAACACGCATTTTAAAGTCATTAAAAAAACCCCTGCGCCAACTGTTAACGCATTCAAAGTTGAGACCGGAAACAACCGATGGCAGAACACGCAAGCAACATAATGCACCAGGCATATCGCGTCTTTTCAAAAAGTTTCTACCCTTTCAAATTTCTATTCGTTATAATGCAGTATTCAGAGTTTATAAAAATTGACTTGATAGAAAAATACTACTTTCTAACTGTAAAAACAATAATAAGTAATCTGAGTAAGATAAATCTTACTTATTCGGTCAAAGCGAATCAAATCTTAGTGTTTATATTTCGATATAAATAATAAATAAACTAAAAATCTCTTTTTTTTATAAGAAATATACATTTATACATTAAAAAAAAATTAAATCTTATGATATTCACTATTTATGTTGAAATCTCCGCAAATAAAAGTGATATTACATTCAAGAGAGAGAGAGAGAGAGAGAGAGAGAGAGAGAGAGAGAGATAATCCTGCGTGAAAGATATTTAAAGGCTACTTGCTACTTGCAATCATTAAAAATAAAAGAGAGAGAAAGTAGATTACATTCAATAAATGTTTATCGAGATCATTTATAAAAATTCAAGCGCCGTGTATGTGGACTCGTTCCTTTGGGAATCTCGTTGAGTATCATTAACCGAACGGCGGGAACGCATTACGTGAACGAAGCTGTAGTTAAAGCGGCTAGTCGTCTCTTCTTCGCGCACGCACACACCGGCGGCAGACGTCTCAAGGCCTTCGGGTCATTTACCACCACCTGCACGTCCAACTTCACGATCCGGAACGTTTTTGCTCCGGATGCGCCTCTACGAAGTATCCAGAGCCGTGACTAGACTTCTACCAACCAGTCGAACGGATGCATCTTGCACCGTCTTGCTTCGCCGCCCGTTGTATAATGACGCGGTCCATGCACACGCGAAATTGATCCCTCTTGGAAAATTCAGATCAATTCACTTCAATCCTGTCGAGATTCTTCAGAATGGAATAACAAAAAAGTTTCAAACTATTCGTCGTTTTAAAAAATTAAACAAGCAGATAATATTGTATTGTAGATCTTTTCACATCATGTTTTCATATCGTTCTTTTAATCTTTCATTTCAATCTCGTTAAATCATTGAGCCTTTTAAATTTCAATGATTATATGTTCAGTATGAACTTATTTTTTTCTTGCATCAAAACCTTCTTTTGTTTCGTAACTCTTACGTAAGAGTACCAAGAAATATCTCGAGCATATAATGGGCAAACTATTTTGCTTCTCGCATTTCTCTCTGTCTCTAAAAATTTTTAGAAATACAAAATTTAAAAACTCAATTTTTCTTATCGTCGTCGATCTTCGTAGCCGTAAACATGTAATGGAGAGCAATTGCAACTAGAAATAATGTGACGGACTCATATTAGTTGCAACACTCGTTCACCTATGGAGCTATTCGGGAGTCTCGGGAGCGTCATAATTCATAAGTACAGTTAACCAAATAGCCGTCATAGTTCAATGAACCGTAACTTGATGTATCGTGTGAACACGTTGTCATAAGCTTCGAGTCATTGTGAAGCCAACTAAAAACGCGCCGCATCAGAATACGCATTTAGAGTGAAATTAAAATCGTATTATGAAGCGAACGATGTTAGAATAGTCTCTTCAATTTCGTTCTTTTTGCTACGTCTTGTATCACTATTGTATCGTGTTCATAATGCGATGAAAATGATGCTTCTTAGCGTATAAATTTATACGATCTTTTCTCGAATTTTTAGAATCGTTTATTACGACGAAGTTGATCACGTATAAATTAGAACTGTTACTTTTGACAACTTCGAAGATTTGAAGAATTCCAAACTTTCAAAGTTTAAATTGCTTTCAAAGCTTTGAAAAAGATATTCATGCGAATGGGAAAAAATGAAATTATATTTGTAAATCCGCATACTTTTTTATAAAAATATATTCGTATTATTACTATGTTAATTATATTAAAATAATAATTGTATATTTTTAATTTCTCGAAATTTCAAAAATTAAAATATCGAAACTTCGATTTTTGAAAATCTTAATGCTGAAACTTTAAATTTCAAATATCAAAACCTGCGAAGCAAATCACTAGTTCTAGTATATAAATTGTTTAAAAGTTTCCAAGTTAAAATCTTGCCTTTGATATTATTATTTCCATATTAACGACCTTATTTTAAATTTTATAAAAGACATAAGGATATTTTTAATTATAATAACGGTTCTCGATCGTGAGCTCGAAATACTAAATAGGAATAGAACACTACATTAATATTCACTGAACGCATTCTCTTTTATCTCTACTACCATTTGTGGCTTTGTCGGAACTGAATGTCAGACATGCTTCGATAAACCATAAGTTGCTCTAGAAAATTCTTTATTAATAAAATATGATCAAGTAAATTAAAAATCTGCCTGTCTTCAATTATAATTGTAGAAAATATCTAAAAAGAATATAATATTGAAATACTATGAAAATGTAAAATATGATGAGAGATAGTAAGAGAGATTGAAAATCAGTATATATTTTATTATAAAATTAATAATTCTTTAATGAGAATATAATTATTATTATATTCACTGTCATTGTGAGCGTAAATTTGAAGCCAAGTATATAAACGTATACATCGAATTATTCTTCATATACCGAGAATGATATCAACTAACTTGCCCTAATTTCGCACACGTGCTACAATTGAATGCATTCTCATACAATTTTAACATGGTAAAATAAGACGTGATGTAAACGCAGCTTTTGGCGATATTAAAGGAATTTTTGGAGAAATTAATGATATAATGTTTCATTTCACAGCTCAGAGGATCACAACGATCCAATTGGATGGCATACAATATTTTGTGTCACGAATGAATCCCTACAGTCCGGAACTGAATTACTTCCTGGCGTATCAATATTGCCGCTCGCTAGGCCTCCAGTTGGCATCTTTCGAAACGAAAGAGAAGGCTGACACGATGACGCAATATCTGAAGAACGCCGGTTACACGAAATACGATTTTTGGACCTCTGGCAACAAGCTAGGCACCGACATGTTTTTATGGATGAGTACAGGACTGCCGTTCAACGTCACTTTCGACTACATGCTGAAGCGACCTGGTAACAGACCTGCCGATGTACCTCCTGGCACCGAACCTCAAAGGGTGGCGCGTGAAAGGTAATATCATTTCATTTTTCATGTGTACTATTTAATGTACCTATTTAATGTACCTACTATTTAATGTACTTTATGTACTATATTAATTAATAAAAAGTATCAGTTAAATCAGAAGACAATTGAATCAAGCATTAATTAAATATTCACTGGACTCGAAAAATGATGGATAACTTAATCATATAATTTCAAAGAACCATTTTTCTTTTTACCATCTTTTTACCATTTTTCACGATCGAAGATTCGCATACTAGTTGTCACCCGTAGTTGTTAGCCGAGCAACGCGGTTATCAGCCACTCTCTTCCGCAGTTCTAACATCCGGAAACTCATGCATGGAATAGCTAACGTCAAAACAGGTATTCTCATTTAAATTCCAAAACGCGAGTTTCTCGATTTCAGTGGCGACAGCGGCAGCGCGGACGGATGCGTCGCGATGGTAGCACCTACGTTAGCCTGGGAGGCGCAGGATTGCACTCTCGTGAAGGACTTTATCTGCGAGCAAACAAGATGCTACTACTACAACTACGGCAGCATTCCAGTCTCCGCGACTCAGGGGTAAGAGGTGAGATAATACTTGTCACAAAAATACACGAAAGGAAGAAGAGAGAAAGAGAAAAAAAAAGGGAATACCGATGTACTCTAAGCGAATCTCGCTTATGCACGGACAAAAAGTAAATAACTCTCCGGCGATAAGCTATACAAGCGCATATCGCAATAATTGAACGTGTTTTAT